>Ga0307507_10000662_pt1 | contig 74710 bp, 12 predicted proteins | sample 7_EM_MG_FD_207223 | JGI IMG/M metagenome (GOLD analysis project Ga0307507, IMG submission 207223) | Populus trichocarpa ectomycorrhiza microbial communities from riparian zone in the Pacific Northwest, United States - 7_EM | ecosystem: Host-associated > Plants > Roots > Unclassified | place... | reverse complement strand
CCTCGCAGCAGACCCCTGCGGGCTTATTGCGGGTAGTACGCAGCTTCGAAGGTGTATTCGGACGTGTAGACGCGTAAAAATGACGTGTTCTGAGCGTGTTTGTGACTTTTAACTTTTGGGCGATGTGGTGACAACTATAGTATATAGAGTTACTTAAAGGGCTTAAGCAGACAAAGGTTACCCAGTAGCTTAACCAATAGGAGCATGCGATAAAGATAGCAAAGAAGCATAATCTTTTATAGATAACTAATAGGATCTGGCTAATAGACCTTACAAATGCAATACGACCTATAAGCGAAACCTATTTTATTCTATATATAAAGCAGGCAAATAATACCAAAAAGGCTCTCTTATTAGAATACTATAAAGTAGTAATAGAGCTATAAGAAGCATTCCAAACCCTTTCTAAAGCCGTACCTATAACGGCGAGAGGGAGTGCATTTAATATAAACTTCGTAGGAGAGCCCAAAGAGGGTATCTCTATTGCTGCTAAAGTCCAAAAAGGAAAAGGGAATAGCTTATCTTACAGCCGAAAAAGGGCAGGTATAAATTTAACTAAAGAGACGTCTTCCAAAAGGTTAAAGAACCTTAAATGCCTGGCATATAATATAAGGGGACATATCCTTCCTAACTATTGGTATTTATTTAAGAGCAAAAGGCCTAAGGGATTCAAAGCCGTAGGTACACATATAAAAAGGGTACTTATAAAGGTAGAGCAAAACAAGGATCTAGCTGCCCAAATAAAATAACTTAAGCTTAAGGAATTAAAGGTCAATAAAGCTTAACAATAATAGGAGACAGTTAAGATTAAGGGAGAAGCTAATACAATATTTCCAGAATCGTATTACACCGGTCAACTCCATCTATTAAAGCTATTAACTATTCTTAACTTAAGAACCACTCTCTATATCTTTAATAACCTCTCTTATTTTTATAATTTTAGGAAAGCTCTAAGACACGAATATATTATTGCCGGTAGCTTAGAAGTGCCTATACTAGGTTACGGCGATGTCACTATCTAGGTTATAAAACTAGACAAGAGCAAGGGAATCCTACGTCTTAAAGACGTTGCCTTTTATACAGACTTTAATACAAATCTAGTATCGTTCCATCTACTTTAAAAATAAGGGTTCTACTAGGATAATAAAGGAGACAATAATCTGCTAGTTTAAAAGGACGACACAACCCTATATTAAATAGAAGAACGTTATGGACAATAGACTATTAAATACGTCCGACCAGGAAGTCTATTAGCGTTTAATACAAGCCGACTACTACACCGCTAACGGAAGCGCAGAGCATCGTTAAGAGACACTTATCTAGATTTAAAAGGTAATATATATCTATAGCATCTACGTCTAGGTTATCTAGGACCTATAAGCCTTTACCATCTAGGTCTTAATGCTTTAGGAGTCAAGCTTTAAGGCCTAAAGATAACGGAATATTAATATTACAGTCTCACCAAAATCAAGCGTCAGGTCTCAAGAAGGTTCTTAGAATAGAATATTAATAAACCTTATCTTAACCTCTATATTAACTAGACTAACCTCAAGGAAGCATATACTGGATTTATACAAGTTATATTTATCTATAACACCTTCTCAGGAAGAACCTTCCCGTATTTTATAACAACGCATAGCAAGAAGGAGACACTATAAGTACTTAAAGATTTCATCTAATAAATTTGTCTGAGGTATAACCTTAAAGTTAACACTATTAGATTAGACAACGAGCTAGGGAAAAAGAGAACTCTTAAATAGCTACAGACTTAAGGGATTACATTTAAGCCTTTGGCGCCATATACCCAAGCTTAAAACAGTACCGCCGAACGCTTAGGGGGTGTAATCATTAAGAGAATATAAGCAATAAGAATTACTACCAAGCTACCGTATAATCTATAGAACGAGATCGTCAACTATATAGTCTACCTTCGAGATCAAACGCCACGAGAAAGCAATAGATGGAAATCACTATATAAAAGGTTCCATACCTACCTAGCGAATAGAAGATCAAGAAAACCACAATTGGCGCACCTAAAAGCCTACGGCTGTAGGGCGTACGCGATAACGTCAGATACCCAGCTAAAGAAGAAAAGGCTAAGCAAGCTAGATCCATAAGCCCATATCGGCTACCTTATTGGCTACAACTCTACCAATATCTACAGGATCTGGATCCTACATAAAGGTATCGTTATCTCTACTAGGGATGTTATCTTTAACAAGAAGACATTCTTTAACGGGAAGTAAACGGACATCTTAAAGGATCTACACGCCAAATTAGATACGCTAATTAAGAAGATTTAACTCCCTAATACCCTAACCAAGAACAAGGTTCTCCTAGAAGACGATAATAAAGTGTTTGAACCATTAATTTAAAAGGAAGACGTCAACAATAAGCCAGTTTAAGCCTTTAATAAGTTAGCAGATCTTAACCTTACAAGGGCTCTTAAAGATGCGTATTATACGCCACCTCCAATAGAAGAAGACAAAGAATCTCTATATACCATTCACGTCAAGTATCCTACAAAGTCAGATATATAAGGTACTAATTAGGACATCGTCAGCCAAGTAGGAGATAGGTTTTATACTTAGGGGGTGTTTAACAACTTAGTTAAAAACTCGTTTAAGAAAGCTAGTGATAATAGGTTTAAAGACTTTATTACCAAAAAAATTATATCAGCCTATTACGGCACCTTCTTAGCAGAAAGGAAGTTTAACCTTAATAGTTGACTTAACGACAGCAAGCTAAAATCAGGCAGAACATATAATGTTAGATTATATAGAAAGAATCTACCTCCGCCACCTTAGTTAATCTAGGGCCTTAATACGCATCCTCTTTAAGATTAGTTCCAAGAGGCTTAACAAGCCTATCTCCAATCTTATTATTAAATAAGGTCGTTTTAAGAAACAGAAAAGAAGTATATAAAGGGACAGCAGATCCTTAGCTTAATATAGGTATTCGTCTACAAGACGGACAAGCACGGATTTCTCTAGAAATGCAAGGCACGCTTAATAGTATGCGGAAATCAATAGGCCCCAGGAGACCTACCTATAAGAGCTACTATATTAGCTAGTACAACCTTCCAAACCCTTATAGTAATTACCGCAAAATTCAACCTGGAGACAACACAGATAGATATAGTTAATGCATTTATCCATTATAATCTTAATAAGGTCGTTTACATAAAGCTACCGCCAGGGTTTAACAAAGGAAAGAAAGACAAAGTACTACGCTTAAGAAAAGCCTTATACGGACTATAATGATTACCACTATTATAGCAAAAGAATCTCACGAGCTCGTTAAACGAATTAGGCTTTAAAGAGGTACCTTAGGAGCCGTATATTATGCTAAAAGGTAAAATAGTCGTCTTCTTCTACGTTAACAATATTGTCTTCTGCTACCAAAAGATAGATAAAAAGAAAGCTTAAGAAGCAATTAAGGAGCTATGCAAGGAATACCAGATAAGTATCCTTGACGAGCTAAAATAGTTCCTAGAAATCTATATGCTACGCAATTGTAGCTAGAGGCTCCTATAGCTATCCCAGGAAGCCTATATTAAGAAGATAGCTAACCAGTATAAGATAGATCTTAGAGGGCGTCTTTTAGACACTCTTATAGCAGAATCGGAACTCCTCCCTACTAATCACCAATCAATCCGTCTAATACTTTCGTCCCCCAATATAGACCTACTAGTCCGTTCTATATCCCTACCAAGAGAAGCAGCTTCTACAATGCTATATCAGAGAAAAATGGGTTCAATACTTTATGCAGCCACTATAACGCGTCCAGATATTGCTTTTGCAGTATTATAGCTAGTAAGGTTTAATTAGAACCCAAGCCAAGAGCACTATTAAGCAGCAGATAGAGTAATCCAGTACCTATATAGCACAAGGAGCAGAGCAATCTACTATAGAGAAGACAAGGAAGAAACGAATAGTAGAGGGAGAGATAAAGGAATACGCGACAAAGGACAAGACGACGGAAGAGACGGTAGAGGTAAAGCGTAATCATTTATCTATGCTAGTAATATATTATTCGCGGACAACTCCATTGACAGAAAGAGCTCGCAAGGATATATTATAAAGCTATTTAGGGGGCCAATTGCCTGGAGAGCAAATAAGTAGGGTATAGTAATAACGTTAAGCACAGAAGCCGAGTTGTTAGCCCTATTATAAATAGTAAAGAAAGCTATCTTAATCAGTAGGCTATTTAAAGCAATAACGTTACGCCTAAACAAGCCCTTAATTATTAAATGTAATAATATATAGACGCTCTAACTAATTATAGAAAACACAGTAAAACTAATTACAAAGCTCTAATACGTTGATATCTATTAATACTGGCTATATTAGGAATACGTAATAAGACAAGTACAATTTTAATAAACAGCAACAAAGGAGATAATCGCTAATAGACTTACAAAGGCCCTGCCCAAGCAGAGGTTTTAAAGCTTTGTTAATATAATCAGAATAGTGGATATTAAGGAGCAGCTAGATAAAAAGAAGTAACTAGAGGACCTAAGGGACAGTATTAAAGCAAGATAGAAGGATTTAGATAAGATTACAGTTTAATTAACTCATTAACGGACATAAAAAGGTAGCTAGCTTTAACCTCAAAGAGCTTAAAGCTAAGGGGGTATGTTAGATAATATATATTCTCTAAAGGCGTGGGTCACATGCACGAGTCACATGCACAAAGACACGTCACTAAAGACACGTTAGATTAAGGTCAAAAAGACACGATATAAGATTATCAATCAATCAACCTATTTTCATCAATAAACTCATCTATTTGAACTTCGTGACAGTATTAAAGAGGTAAAAATAAAAGTTAAACTCTATTAGGTAGGTATTATTCCTTTATTAGAATTTGTAAGTTGCTTTACCTACTTAAGATATATATAGGAGACTAAGCACTTAGTAACCGCGCCAAGCTAAACACTAAGCGGTAGTGGCAGTGCATTACCGCCACAACGCTAACCAGTTGCCTATTTACTTCTATATTCTCTATAATCTTAGAAATATACCTTTAATAAGGGTATAGCTAGAGCGGGTCGGCCGCCCTCCCTACTAGTATAATTAAGGTATTTATCTACTTCCCTTAAGATTAAATATAATATAAGTTTATTATATAATGGCCGCCAGTTTTAAAACCCGGCCAATTTTTAAGTAAGTATTTTGCGTATTTTAGGCCTATAATAATAAATAAATAGCAATTGCGCCTTGAATTTAACTATTATAAAATTCTATAGCATAATTAATCTACTTCTTCTCTATTATATAATACTTTAATTAAGAGTTTAGGTGTTGGGTTAAAATTATATATAAATTCCAAAAGGTAGAGATTTTGGTGTTCCTTATATTTTAGCAGATAGCTAGTTTTTAAAACAGTTGGCCTTTATATTGTTAGCTATATCGTCACTAATATAGAGCATTTTAGAAGCTTCTCTAAGCGTAGTAGCAAATTGACCAACTATATATTTATACGTACCCCTAGACCCCACTATAAAATAAAGATTTAAATAATAATAATAATAATTAATTACTTATAGGCAAGGAGCGAGTATAGCTTAATAGCTAGCAAATTCTATAACTTTTACCATACTAGAGGAAAACCCTAATATAATGAGATTTTTTTTAAAACGCTAAATAAGACGGCTGATACTCTAAAGGGAGCTAAAGTAGTTTTATTTTTTAAAAGGTAATCTACTTTTCCTTAATAGAGAGGGTGGTATTATAATTTAGTTTAGCTACTTATAGATTAGTATTAATTTTAAGGAACCTATAGTTAGTAATAAGATAGAGGCCATTATTAGAAAATGCTAAGGTAGATATAGTAGTATTTTTAAAAGTGCCTATTATAGCGCCTGTCGCTATATCTTATACCTATACTATATTATTATTTAAGGCTAATATAACTAGCTTGCCGTCTAGTAAAAAGAAGACAGCGTTGACCTAGTCTATATAGCCTTTAAGCGTCTATATCGCGACGCCTATTACTATATTCTATACTTATTCTATACTATTATTTAAGGCCAATGCGACTAGCTTTACATCTGGTAAAAAGGCAACGGCCTTAACTCCGCCTATATAGCCCTTAAGCGTCTATGTCGCGGCGCCTGTCACTATATTCTGTACCTACACTATACTATTATTTAAGGCTAATACGACCAGCTTACTATCTGGTAAAAAGGTAATAGCCTTAACCCAGTCTATATAGCCCTTAAGCATCTATATCGCGGCGCCTATCGCTATATCCTATACTTATATTATACTATTGCCTAAGGCTAATATAACTAGCTTGCTATCTAGTAAAAAGGCGACGGCCTTAACTCGGTTAGTATGGCCCTTAAGTGTCTATATTATAGCGCCTATTACTATATCCTATACCTATACTATATAGTTATTTAAGGCTAATATAACTAGCTTGCCGTCTAGTAAGAAGGTAATAGCCTTAACCTAGCCTATATAGCCCTTAAGTATTTATAATATAGCGCCTATCGCTATATCCTATACCTATACTATACTATTATTTAAGGCCGATATAACTAGCTTACTTTCTAATAAAAAGGCGTTAGCGTTAACCTAGCCTAAATAGCCCTTAAGCATCTATGTTATAACGCCTATTATTACTTCTTATATCTATATTATACTGTTACCTAAGGCCGATATAACTAGCTTGCTATTTAGTAAGAAGGTAATAGCATTAATCCTATTACGGGACTCCTCCGTAACACCTTATATACGTCCACCTGTTTCCACCTACGCAGCAAGAAGAGACCGACTATGAGACGGCAATCTGACGGTAATCTACGGCAATCTAACGGCAATTTGTTGCATTCTGCCATATTCTGCCAAGTCCACTAAATCCTACCAAGTTCTGCTAGGACCGCTACTCGAATCCTATTCTGCTCCGTGTATGTGTCGACCAAGCAACTAAACTAGCGATATATACCCTTTCTTCCTATTTCCTTACCTTCTCTCCTTACGCAACGTCTTAACTTTATTACACAGTTTATATATATAGCTTAATAATATCTACTTCGCTATATATTATTACCACTTATACTCACTCCGTAACACTACGTTGCGTTAAAACCTATACTCTGCCCCGCCCTATTTAAAATGCAGAACGACCTTAAAGCCCCTATAACAGCCGCCGATATTATGTCCGCACTCTAAGAATAATTAGTAGATATATAAAAGTCTTTTATAGACGCCCTCGCATAAAACTAAGCTGCTATAGCTTAACAGCAAGCCAAATAAGAAGCACGGTACTAGAAAATAATTAAGGCCCTCTAAGAAGAAATCCGCACCCTTAAGATGTCCACGCTAAGCCCTTAAGACCAGTTGCTATTACTAGAAGCTAATACGCGGAACGCAAGCCCTAAACTAGTAATAGTTATCCCACCAATAGAACCAACTACTGTACTATAATAATCTGAACGATTACTAGACCCTCTGATATTTACTAGTAAACGACAAGAACTCCAATTATTCCTAAGCCGGCTTAAAAATAAGCTAACTAGTAACGCTAACCGTTACCTAACTAAAGCTAACCAACTCTATTATGCCCTAAGTTGACTAGAAGGAGATGTAGCTGACCTTATTAAACCTCTTTAACCGAACTTAGTACTAAGCCTAATTGTACTTCTTAAAGCCATGTATAGTGACCTGAACCACTAAGCTACTGTTTAGAGAAAGATAAACTATATAACTTAAGGAATAAAAAGCTTTCTAGTATACTTTTCCAAATTTAACTGTTACGTAAAAGAAATAGGCTGGAACAACTCCGCACTAATTAACAGCCTTATTAAATCCCTAAGTCCTGAACTAAAAACCTCCCTAATAGGTGTAGACCTACTAGGAGCCCTTAACGCCTATGCAAACGTTATTAATAAACGGTATAATGATATACTACGTCTAATACCAAAGTCCGCTCCTTAATACAATATAACAACCCTATAAACGTCTACTAAGCCATTATCTTAGCCTAAGTACCCTAATGCTATGGATATTAACACTAGAACCCTAGGATACGCCCTACTAGGGTCCTTTAAATGAGAATAACGCACTAAGCTAGGCCTCTGTTTTAAGTGTGGAAGTAGCTCTTACCTCTCCAACTACTACTCCGTCCCTCTACCCTAACGCGAATTATGAACGGCTAATATTAGCAGCTGTTTACTGCATTAATCCTCTAGTTACCGTCCCCAATCTCTACCTGGTTCCAGCCCCGTATCCAGTAAGCACCACTTACGAGGACGAAGCTATAACTAATATACTATAAGAACTCCACCCCGATCGCCTTTAAAAGAAAGGTCCCGGAGCTAAGTCGCTCTCTAGGACGGCGCTGCCTTAGGATCTCGTTAAATGCTTTAAATGTTATGAACTCTAACTCTTAGGATCATAGCATAACTATTAACTGTCGTCTTCGGCAGAACGATTAATAGGTTAATACTTAAGTCCTAATTAATACAGGAGCTAGCAGTATAGGATTTATTAATAAGATCTTCGCGTAAGATAATAGTTTTACTTTAACCCCCCTTAACCGGTATATTAACGTATTTGGATTTAATGGTAAATATACTATCTTAGGCTGTATTACCCACGTAGTATTCCTAAGACTCCAATACCTAAACCATAAAGAACTAATTAGGCTTTTTATTACCACCCTAGGTTACTTAGTAATTCTTAGATAACCCTGGATAAAGCTATATAAGGTAACTATTAATTAGGACAACCTTAAGCTTCTATTTACCGCCTCCTATTGTAAGCAGAAGTGTTTTATAACCCGCTACTTAGACCCTAAACTGAAATTTGGAAAATCCACTAAGATCCACTAGTCTAAGATTTCTACCAACGTTTACTAAGAACCTGGAAATAATATATAACTATACAAACCGACTCTAACTGCTACACCCCAAACTAAGTAGAAGCTTAAGCTTAATATATAAAAGTACTAAAAGAACTGGTACTCTACCATAAAAAGGATACTTAAAGAACCTAAACCTGAATCTAACACCGACTCTATACCTAATACTAAACTTGAACCCGAATAAGAAACTATATAAGAAACTAAGGATAATCTAAATTCGCTTAACACCTTAAATATCTATATAATTGGAGCTACCCTGTTAGCATAACTTACCAAGAAACCTAAATATACAATCTTCGCTGTTATAATAGCCAATATTAAAAAGGCCTTAGCACTAAAGAAATATACTAACCCTGCTATAAAAGTACTAGTATGCCACCATAATAACCTAGAAGTATTTTTATGAAAGGAAGCTGATAAACTAGCAGAACATTAACTATATAACTATAAGATCGTACTCGAAGAAGGAAAACAGCCAGGATTTGGACCCTTATATAGAATGTCCTAAAACAAACTCCAAGTACTATGGAAGTACTTAGACGAATACCTAAGTAAAGAATTCATTAGAGCAAGCTCTTTACCTATAGCTGTACCTATAATCTTCGTTAAGAAACCTAGCGGCGGTTTGCGCTTCTATATAGACTACTAAGCTCTTAACGCTATTACTATTAAAAATTGGTACCCGCTCCTATTAATTTAAGAGACACTGAACTGATTAAATAAGGCTTACTACTATATAAAACTTGACCTTATCCACGCATTTAACCGCCTCTATATTGTAAAAGGAGATAAATGGCTTACTACATTCCGTACTAGATATGGACTGTTTAAATACTTAGTGACGCTGTTTAGCCTTATAAATGCCCCAAGTTCATTCTAATACTTTGTAAATAATACCTTATAACTTTACCTGGACGTTTTCTGTACTGCTTATATTAACGACATTTTAGTATATAGCAATAATCTGGCTAAATATAAGAAACACGTTGACCTTGTCCTAGAAGCCCTATGTGGAGCTAGACTATAATTAAATATAGATAAATGCGAGTTCTATAAAACGGAAGTTCTATACTTTAGACTTATTATCTCTATAGATAGCATATAAATGGACCCAAAGAAGATTAAAGTAATTATAAACTGGCAAGAACCTAAGAATGTTAAGGATGTAAGAGCCTTTATAGGATTTGCTAATTTCTACTAATAGTTTATTAATAACTTCTCCGCCCTAGTTTTACCTCTTATGGCTCTAATACGAAAGGACAAAGCCTTTATCTTTAATAAGGAATGTAAGAAGGCCTTTGCCTATCTAAAAGTTATATTTACTACCGTACCCGTACTCTAACACTTTGACCTAAACTAAAAGAGTATTATAGAAGCTGATTTATCTAACTATGTTACTAGAGGCATTCTGTCTTAGTATAATAAGGAAGGAGTACTATATCTAGTAGTATACTTCTTAAAATGATTAAGTCCAGCTAAATATAACTACGAGATCTACAATAAGGAATTATTAGCTATTATTAGATGTTTTAAATAATAGTGACCCAAACTAAAAGGCGCTGGATTTCTAATTAAGGTTTTTAGCGACTATAAGAATTTATAGTACTTTATAACCACAAAACAGCTAAGTTATTATTAAGCCTGCTAGTTAGAATATCTGTCTTATTTCCAATTCTTAATTACGTACCGCCTAGGCGTTTAAGGTTAAAAACCTGATGCCCTAACTTAACGTTTACAAGATATAATAGTATAGGAAGAAGCGCGCGCCTACTATAATTAAATGCTGCTTTGCTCTGAATTATTTAATCCTCTAGCTAAAGACCTTATGGTATATATCCTTGAAATAACTAATCGATTGATTGAGTAGATTATAGTCAACAAATACCTAAATAATGAGTTTATCCAAGAGACACTTAAGTTAATTTAAGATGGCGTTAGACGCTCTAAAAAGATCTCTCTAAGTAAATGTAAAGCTTGTGGAGAATGCTTGTACTACTAGAACCGCTTAGTTATACCTAACTATAACAAACTTAAGCTTAAGCTCCTTAAACACGTATATAATTTACTGGTAGCCGGCCACCCAGGCTAAGGAAAAACCCTAGAGCTACTCCAATAGGAGTACTACTGGCCAAATATGCATAATATGATATAAAGGTACGTCTCTAGCTATTACACCTACTAACAAGCTAAAGCCTTGTATAAGAAGTATAACGGCTTTTTAAAGCCACTGCCTGTTCCGGACTAAAGATGGAAGGACATCTTAATTAACTTCGTTGTTAATCTCCCCATAAATAAAGGCTGTGCGAATATTATAGTAGTTATAGACTAACTATCTAAAATAAGACACTTAATTGCTTACCCTAATATATTAATATCTGCTGTCGCCCAACTGTTCCTAGATTATATATAGAAACTCTACAGACTTCCCAAAACGATTATCTCTAATAGAGGCCGCCAGTTTGTCTTAGTGTTTTGGGAAGAACTAACTACCTAACTCTATATTAAAGCGCTGTTGTCTATAGCATATTACCCGGAAACGGACGGTCAAACGGAACGTGCAAATGCTATAATGGAACAGTATATTTGGATATATATATTATATTTGCAGGACAACTAGATAGACTGGCTTATATTTGCCGAGTTTACTATAAATAACTCCGTCTTAGAAACCACAAAGGTCTCCCTATTCCTAGCTAATTACGGCCAGCACCTGTAAATAGGTTTTAAACCCTTTAGTAATGTTCCTTACCTAGCTTATTAGGCCTTATAAGTTGTAGAAGCAAATGAATTCGTAAAGAAGATGGAAGAACTACAAGAGTTCCTTACTAACGAAATAATATGGGCCCAGTCTGTCTATAAAGCCGCAGCAAATAAGAACCGAACCCTAGTATTAGCTTACTAAATTGGTAACTTTATCTGGCTAGACGCAAGAAATCTGAATATAAAACAACCTACTAAGAAACTTAACTGGAAGAACGCTGGCCCTTATAAGGTTAAAAAAGTTGTTTCTTCTTATACCTACTAACTGAAGCTCCCTAATACGGTTAAAATCCACCCTGTATTCTATACGTTAGTCCTCCGCCCTGCCGCCCCTATATTAGACGCCCTACCTAGATAGATCTAAGACCCTCCCCCACCAGTTAAAGTGGATGGTAAGGATGAATACCTTGTTAAAAAAGTTGTTGACATTAAGTATAACAAATGGAAACGTAAATATATGTATCTTATAAAATGGAGAGGCTTTACTAAGCCCTTATAGGAATCTATTAACTTTGTAGGACTTATATAAGCCGTAGAAGACTTTTACGAACTCTACCTAGAACTACCTCAGCCCCATCTCATAGAAGCTCGAGTTTAAAGGGGGGGTACTGTTATAGGACTCCTCCGTAATACCTTATACACGTCCACCTGTTTCCACCTATGTAGCAAGAAGAGACTAACTATGAGATGGCAATCTAACAGTAATTTACGGCAATCTGATAGCAATCTGTTGTATTCTGCTATATTCTGCCAAGTCTACTAAATCCTGCCAAGTTCTGCTAGGACCGCTACTTGAATCCTATTCTGCTCTGTGTACGTGTTAACCAAGCAACTAAACTAGCAATATATACCCTTTCTTCCCGTTTCCTTACCTTCTCTCCTTACGCAACGTCTTGACTTTATTACACAGTTTATGTACATAGCTTAATAATATCTACTTCGCTATATATTATCACCACTTATACTTACTCCGTGACAATCCAGCCTATATAGCCCTTAAACGTCTATATTATAGCGCCTATTACTATATTCTATACCCGCACTATATTATTACCTAAGGCTAATATAACTAGTTTACTATTTAGTAAGAAGGCAACGGCCTTAACCTAGTCTATATAGCCCTTAAGTGTCTATATTATGGCGTCTATTACTACATCCTATACCCGTACTATACTATTATTTAAGGCTAATATAACTAGCTTGCTGCCTAGTAAGAAGGTAATAGCATTAACCTAGCTTATATAGCCTTTAAGCGTCTATATTACGGCGCCTATTGCTAAATCTTATACCTACACTATATAGTTATTAGAGGCCGATATAACTACAGTCCCTCGTTAAAAGTCTCCGGCCGAGCGCATTTTTAAGATGACCAACCCTATTAAATTACTATATAACAACCATATAATTAAATCTAAAACTTTAAAAAATATTTAAAGTTTATATTATATATAAAATCTAGCTATTATAACCTTTTTTTAAAATTTAAGACCTATAACTCTTTTAAAAATCTTGTTAATTCTTTATTAAATCTATAATATTTAATATATATTTTCTACTACTAAATATTAAAACCAAAATTTAAAAATTTATTATTTTATAGAGATTTATATTTGCTAAGACTTTTTTTGTTTGAAATTTTATTTTAAAAGCATAAAAGTTTATTATAAACCTTTTAACCCCCATTTTTTCAAATTTGTATGGAGAATTGCATTTTTTTCCTGTTTTTTAAATTTATGACCTTATAATAATTTTTTATGCTTTTTAAATTAAATTTTAAATAAAAAAAGTTTTAGTAAAAGCAAATTTCTATAAAATATTCAATTTTTAAAAAATATTTTTAATATTTAGTGATAGAAAATATACATTAAATATGGTAAGTTTTAGTAGGAAATTAGTAAAGTGTTAAGACTTTTGACAAGGGACTGTAGATTTTAAACATTAAAAAATAATCGCGATTACTAGATTATATATCTATAAGTAGCTTTAAATATTTTTTAAAACTCTGGAATTAATTGTGTGGCTTTTATATAGCATTTTGGTAAAAAATATCTTTTTTAGTGTGGCCTCGGACCGGACACTTTTGATGAGGTACTATAGCTTACCATCTAGTAAAAAGGCAATAGCCTTAACCCTACCCTTATAGCCCTTAAATATTTATATTACAGCACCTATTATTACATCCTATACCCGTACTATACTATTATTTAAGGCCGATACGATTAGCTTACTATCTAGTAAGAAGGTAACGGCGTTAACCCTACCCATATAGCCCTTAAGCATCTATATAGCGCCTATCGCTATATTCTATACCCACACTATACCGTTATTTAAGGCTGATATAACTAGCTTGCTATCTAATAAGAAAGTAATAGCGTTAACCCAGCCTATATAGCCCTTAAGCGTCTATATTGTGGCGCCTATTGCTACGTCCTATACCCGCACTATATGGTTATTTAAGGCTGATATAACTAGCTTGCCGTCCGGTAAGAAGGTAACGGCGTTAACTTAGTCTATATAGCTCTTAAGTATCTATATCGCGGCGCCTATTGCTACATCCTATACCTATACTGTGCCGTTATTTAAAGCTAATGTAACTAGCTTGCCGTCTAGCAAGAAGGCGACAGCGTTAACCCAGTCTATATAGCCCTTAAGCGCGTATACTAGCGAGCTTTATTCCTCTACTATTTATAGATATCTCTTAATTTAACTATCTATCTCTTCCTAAAACTGCTTGCGAACTAGGCTCCTTTATAGTATAAATATTAAGGCACAGTAGTATATCTAAAGAGGTGCTTCTTTAATAATTAATTGGTTATAAAGAAGGAATTACTTAGTGTTATAGGGAAACGCATAAAGGTTACAATTATCGTTAGACTAAAATTATCTTAGTAATTATATATTTAGATATATTAAAACGCAACTTATATTAACTATAGACAGCTATAGGCCCGTAGGGCCGCTGCTACGGACGGATATGGCAAATCAGGGGTTTTTCATCCTACTGAGGTGGCTCATAGGGTTTTTCCGTCCCCTACATCAACGAGGGTTTTCTTCTTGTCAATTTATAAGTTTCCCTTGTGTACGGAGTAGTCTGCGTGGGCCTAGATAGGATCCGTATCAGACGTTAATCAAAGACTTACTACTATTAACTATAGACTTTAGTAATACTATTGCAAAAATTGCTTCTAAACTCTATTTAACCTAGTTAATAGCCTCCACTTAATAGAGTAGATGCTTTTATAAAAAGTAATACACTTTACCCTTATTATAAAGCTGATATTTACTATGCTAAAGATAATTAATTTAGTATCTATAAGCGTACTAAAGCTCTACTAAAAGATAACGCGTAAGATTCTTAGGCGGGACTTATACTACTTTAGCGCTAGGATTTTTTAGGTCGTAGATATCTCTTTAGAGCTTCTAGGATATAAGCTCCATATAGTAATTTGCTAGCGCTTTATACGCTTTCTTTTAATCGACCTAAAAGTATATATTGCTACATCTCTGTAATCTAAGGAGGAAATCGCGTAATAAAGAATAGTGGAGTTAGATTAGTTTAGTTAGATCCTTTAGAATATCTAATATCGAGTAGAGGTCCTCTAGCGTCTACTTAACCTCTTCTTTTAGCAATTTAGCTAAAGAGAGGGCTAGCAGCGGCGAAAATAAAATAATAATAGTTCCTAGTGTCTTTCTAAGAAGGAAATACAACTCTTCTTTTTTTGCTTATTAAAGTTATCTCTAATAGAATTCTTAAGGACAGTTGTATATATTTTATTTAGTTTTTCTTCTGGCTTAGTTATAGAAGCGTTGTCCTAAAGGATTAAAGAAAGCCTTTTTAAAGCCAATTGCCTGCCTTTATTAATAAACCGATATGTAGTTACTGCCTAGATAAAGAGATCCGCGGCCTTCTTAACTAAATATTTAATATTATCCTCTCCCGGCCAATTCTCCTTAAAGTAGCGTTTTCGCTAAATATCTATAAGGGCGTGCTGTAGGTATATAAAGATATTACTATTAATAATGGACTGTGATATATTATAAAGTACAAAATCCTAATAATCCTGGTTAGGGACGAGTAAGAAACTATATTAGATAAGTATATTAGGTCTGCTTATAATAAACACTTAGGAGTAAAGACAGCGTAGGTATCGGAAGTCACTTAATAGCTAAAGTATTAGTCCCATATCGCTCTCTTTCTCACACTTATCTAGTATATTAATTATAATAAGTAAAGGCATTTAAAACGAGCCGGCTCCTAATTTAGATAGCGGTTATAAAACGAGCTTATTCTATTAGTCTTTTAAGGTCCTATTGCTAATGCCTTTATTATTTAATATTACCTTAATAAGTATAGACTTAAATGCGGCGTATTTTTGCGCTAGCTATAAAGCAATAGTGCTAATTAACTTCCCTATATAGCTCATATCCCCACCGCCTCTTAAGAAGAAAAGGCTCGCTATAAGATATTCTTTATTATAGTATTCGCGGGCTATCATGCGAGCAATAGTCGACTTCCCTACCCTAGCCTAACTGCTTAACCAAAATATATATCATTCGTTATCTCTATCTACCTATATTTGTATTTACTAGAGGACTTAAATTTAAGTTTTAGGGAGGTATAGAGGGTCGTAGTCTTTTCTAAGAGTATTAAAGATTACTTAGGGAGTAGTAGCTAATCTAAGCAAGCTATTGAGGTGGTTATAACCATAATAGTTATGCTAGGATTCTAGCCTTATATTAGGCCTACATTTGCCTAACAGTATAAACGATATACCAATATCAATATTCCTTACGACTTGGTTATTAATAGGCCCCTAATTATAAATCTGAGCCATTATTAGTTTGATATACTTATAGGTACCATTACGTGGATATAATAAAGGTCTTGTTTCTTAGCATTATGGTGTATAGAAAGTAGGACTAACTCCACTAAGGCTTACTTATATCCTTTTTTACTAATTTAGGAACAATATAGAAGCGCTAGAGCGGGGTCGCGATACTCTGCATTTCGCGCTTTGCCATTTCTTATACAAAGCAGCAGATGAGGTGCTTAGTGCTTAGGACGATATATATTATAGGATCAGCTTTTAACGTAGTAGTACACAAATATATTAAAATACGGCCTGTTAATATTGTATACTATTAATAAGCCTAAAGTAGAGTTCGTCCCCCTAAGAGTCGCTACTAACTGCTAACTACTATAGAATTTAGTATTATCTTCGTTTATAGCTTGCGGGGTTATTAAGAGAAGATATGGATAAAAGATAAGTACCTTTAGCTAAAAGACTTCCTTATAACCGACCTTAAGAAGAGTCGCATTATAAGCTTCGGCTACGACTTTAATATAGTACACTTAGATACAGTGGAGGTTATATAAAGCAGCTTAGAGAGCAATACATAAAGCCTCTACGCTTTGCTTAGTGCTAAGTAAAGTACATTAGATAGTATAAACCCTATATTCCTACTAGAGTATCTCTAAAATCTAATAAAATGCTAGTTATAAAAAGATCGACCCATTATTCTAGTGGCATATAGTCTTAGCGGTCTAGTTTACGTAAAAGCTATTGTTCTTGGCAAGCGAAATATAGCTAGAGATAGTATGCAGAGAATTGCAGAATGTATTAATGGCATTATCTTTCTTAGTACACCGTTTACTAGTTTAAACTTAGCAAAGTAGGGCGACCTTATCTAAGTAATCTTTAACCTTATCCGTAAAACCAATTAAATAACGCTTAAAACTTTAAAGAAAACTCTTATAATTTAAAAGAACTAGGAATAGTGTTTCTAGAAACTATAAGAAAACGGAATAATATGGCAAAAAAGTTAGAATTATATTCTTTTTTAAAACGCTTCCTACCTATAGCGTAATAGTAAGCGACTGGTATATTTATACGCCCTAAGCTTTACCCTTATATATTCTTCTAGGTTGTTAAAGAAAAGCCTACCTCTTACCCTAGAATTGGAGAGACTATCTCTCTTTAGTACAACTATCTTAATATCTTCAAGTTTGCCTCTAGCAACGATAATAGGCATAAGGTTATAAAGGCAAAAATTATTAAGATAATTTAGGGCTGCTAAGAGGATAACTAGAAAGAAGTAAAAAGGCTTTTTATATACTATAGGAACAAAAAGCTAACGGGAATTCTAGGCTAGCAATACTATCTTCTATAACTATAATTAAGTAATTAACTAGGTAGGGCGGGATATGTATATAGGTAGTTAGAGCTTTTACTTTTAAGGGGTGGATGTAGCTAAGATATATCCTAAGAGCGATATTAGATAAAATAATTGTGCTTATTTTTATGTGTCTTATATATCCTATATAAATATTATTATTATATTACGCGGAGAAGTTTAGTTATGGATAACTAAAGCGCTAATATAGAGCATCGCGACCCCGCGCTAACGCTTCTATATAGTCGGGTAAATTACCACTATATAGTTACCTAGAGCTAGATTTTCTAGCCGATTTCTATTTAAAACAAAAGACACTAAGTCCTAGTAGCTATAGAAGTCCTTCCTCTAGAAGTCTGGCGCTAAACTATAGATTATAGCTTATAAGAAACGCCCTTATAGCTTATATATAAAGTATTCTTATACTTAATTCTTAATAGAGTTTAACTATTAAAGAGAGTGCCAAAGCAGTTCTAGATGCTATAAAGGGTTTGTATATAGGCGTTTTAAATTGCTAATTATATTCTATATAAAATCTCTACTATCTTGATTATATTATATTATAGATTTTATATTATACTTGCCTTTAGAGGCGCCTTATAAACTTCTTCTTAAGGCTATATTAACAAAAGTACCACATTTAAATCTATAGTAATAAAATATATTAGGCGTGGTGGAAAGAAGGCAAAATAGGTAAGATTTAGACTAGTTATAACTTTCTGCAGATTATTATTCTCTAAATATAACCGTTTATTAAACTAGTTATTCTCTAGATATAACTACTCTAGATATAGCAGTTAAACATAGCATTCTTACTCTTTAAATATAACTATTCTCTAGATATAGCTGTTCTCTAAATATAGCTATTCTTTAGATATAGCTGTTCTTTAAATATGGCTATTCTCCAGATATAGCTGTTATCTAGATGTTGTTATTCTCTAGACATAGCTGTTTTTTAGACGTAGCTGTTTTCTAGATGTAGCTGTTCTCTAAATATAGCTGTTCTCTAAATATAGCTATTCTCTAAATATAGCTATTCTCTAAACGTGGCTATTCTTTAAATGTAGCTATTTTCTAGACGTAGCTGTTTTCTAGATATATCTATTCTCTAGTGGCTGTTCTCTAAACGTAGCTACCCTATATATAGCTGTTCTCTAAATATGGCTATTCTTTAGACGTAGCTATTCTCTAAATATAGTTCTCCTATTTGGCGCTGCTAAGAGGACTAGTTATTTTAGGCTAATTAGGCATCTAATAATTCTTTAGATATAGCTGTTCTCTAAATATAACTAGGATCCCCTAATTACGGTTAGCTAAAAATAGAGGGTTTTAGAATTACGTTATACCAAGCTTAGGGTAGGTTTACTTATATTTTATACTAACTAAAGATGTTGGGGTTAACTATTAACTTAATGGAGGAATATACTAAGCCTAGGGTAGGTTTATTTATAAGCTATAATAACTAAAAACGCCAGGGTTAGCTATTGACTTAGTAAAGGAATATACTAAGCTTAGAGCGAGTTTAAGTCTAAAGTAAGCAGCTATAAAAAGCCAGCACTTGGTATACCTATAGTATTAATAAGTACCTATAAGTAGGAGTACCTATAATAGGGAGTGCTCCTAATAGTAAGGAGTACCTACTATAATAAGGAGTACCTATAATAATAAGGAGTACCTACTATAATAAGGAGTACTTATAAAAATAAGGAGTACCCGCGATAAAGGAGAGTGCCTATAAGTAGCAGTGCCTATAGTAATAGGGAGTACCTATAATAGTTAGTTAGCGTTTAGCTTGTATATTTTACTTACGGGTTTTATATACGGGTTTATAAAAAAGTATACTATTTAATTAGTACTTCCATCGCTTTATTTTTATAAATTAGAAAATAGATACTTTAATTATAATATAACTCTTAGCTAAGTTATAGTAATTACCAGAGATCTCTGCAAGAGTCTCTATTATAGTTAATTTTAGGCTATCCTAAGAAGAAATATCCCTTAGGATGCTCTACCTAGACCTATATTATACTAGTTTAGTCTTAGTAAATATAGTGACTATAAACCGGAATTATATTATTCTATTACTTTATTTCTGTACTAGGTAGGTTGTTATAAGGGATATTATTATAGTTGCCTTAGGAAGCCCTTGGGGTAGCCCTTAGGGTAGCCCTTAAAAGGTTGTTAGTTATATAACGGAGGTATATACCCGTAGTATATATAGTTCTCCTTAATTCTAAAGTCCTTACCTTCTTAAAATTTATCTTCTCTCTAATCTCTCTTGTTTTACAATTATACCTTTATAGCCCCCTACTTATAAAGTCCTTTTATAGTTATCTTATTAGCTTAGCTAAGTCTTTAATATATATATAATCTAGGTAGTTAGGCAATAGCTTTAGTTACATATATATTAGTGCAAATTATTTGCCGATATTTTACAATGGCCTATATTATCTACTACTAACCTATAACTGGATTAGCGTAAGTAGCAACGCAGATATTCTAGTGTTTGCCGCTTATACTAAATACTAGATTATAGTATAGTGTGTTTTTTCTAAGTATAATTACCCCGCTCCCAACCTTAATCTTAATCTAAAACGGATTATTTTTAGTCTTATTGTTATTAGAGCCTATTTTAGACTTAGGAGTTAATACTAATATTTAGGTCTAGTTTTTAGCACCCTAGAAGTTTCGCCTATAAAAGTTAGACTAATATAAAAGGTAGGCTAGTATATAAGATTGCTAGGTAGAACTAATATATAAAACAGACTAGTATTACCTAGCTAGAACTCTAGGACTAGTATAAATAATAGACTAATATAGTACTATATATAGATTAGACTAGTATAGAGAGTTTACTAGTATAGGTAGGTAAGGATAAGGGACTAGTATAGTAAATATACTAGTAAATAATATGTACTGGTATATAAGGCCTATTACTATATATTGGTCCGCTAATTAGACTATTCTACTTTTTTCCTACCTATATATTAATATATCTTATATACTAGTCTATCTTCCTTATATACCCCTATTCTGGTTTAATAATACTATAAGTATTACTTTAACATTATATACCGTCTAACTACCTATCTAATTATTTCCCGAAACTTAGATAAACTGCTTTATTTTTAGAACTACCTTAGTCGCATAATTACCTTAGTTATACAATTACCTAACTTACATAATTTTCTAGCTTGTACGATTGCCTAGCTTATATAATCGCCTAGCTAGCAAGATCTTATAGCTTGTACAATTATCTAGATTATAAGATCTTTTAGCTTATATAATTGCCTAGCTTATAAAATCGCCTAGCTTATAAGATCTTCTAGCTTATATAATCTCCTAGCTTGTACGATCTTCTAGCTCTTACGATTTCCTAGCTTATATAATTACCTAGCTTATATAATCTCTAGCTCGTAAAATCCTAGAGCTCGTATAACCCCCAAACTTGCATAATTGCCTAATTTATATAACCCTTTTAGCTTAAACTAGAGCGGAAAATGCTTATTTATACTAATATATAATTAACAATTTATACCCAGAACGCAATTAGTAAGAAAAATGTTAGGAAAATACTAAAAATAGAGAAAGACGGATTATACCAGAGATAGAGATTCTAAGAAGCCTAAGAAATAAGAAATTTCTTATAAGGAAAGATTTTTGCAACTACGCTTATCTTTTTTGGCATTTATTAAGAATTAAAGCGTTAATTAGGATTCCCTTAGCTTGGCATTTTGTTTCTATCTAGTTGCTTCTATATTAAAAATATCTTATTATTATTACATATAAAGGAACAAGTTTTTACATATTAGATTGAAGTTAAGAGACTTGCTTATAGTAAGTTTAATAAGTTCTCTACCTTTATATGCTTGGTAGTAATAAGTCAGCTAGCCTATAACTTATTTGGTCCTCTATAAAGAAAAGACTTATTACTTTCCAATCTAAATATCCTAGAATTAGCCTTTATTGATCTTTTCTCTTTAATATAGTTAAAATATACTAGCGTCTTCTTAACTAGTATAGAATAGAACTTTTCCTTTAAAAGCAGTTAGTAGTCCTATAATAGTAATAGAGGTGAAAAGACCTACTAGGTTTTATAGATTTAGAGGCAATAAAGATTAATCTATAGACGTATAGGTATAAAATCGACCGTTATACTGTATTAGGATATAGCAATCTACGTTATAGTCTTGCTTTAATCTATTGGCCTTTTATAAAAAGGTCTCCTTTTACTTTTAAAAATTCTTATTTATAGCTTGCTTTGACCTTAGTAGTGACCTTTACTTTAGATATATTACTATAGTACTTATAAGGGCGCGAAGAGGCTTTAGGGAAGATTTAAAGGAACAATATAAATTCTATCTAAATTTATGGGTATATAGCTCTTGCAAAGTATAAGACATTATATAAAAAAGAGAAAGGAATATAGGAAACTTATAACTAAATATTTAGGGTCTTAGTAGTAGACGTATAGGCATAAGCCTACGCGGATTTTAACAGGTTTTGACTAAATTCTATTATATTAGTGGAATTTAGTAGAATTTAATTAAGTTAGCGGAATTTAGTAGAAAATGGTAGATTATAGTAGATAATTATAGATAGTTATAGATAGTTGCAGATAGTTATAAATAGTTGCAGACAGTTATAAACAGTTATAGATAGTTATAAATAGTGTTATACAGTTATCTATTAAGTGTTTTACTAAGACATTCCTACTATAACTAGGCTAGTCCCGTTATAGTACCCCCCCTTTTTAGCTAAAGGTCTAAAATAATTTAATTTGGTTAAGAATTTATAACTTATCGCGTTATAAAGGTTGTAATATATTTTAAGTTCTTTTTAATTTTAAGTTTCCTGCTATTATGTTTTGTGTCTTTATATTAGGTAGCAGTTATTTGCCTTTATATTATATCTATTTAGCTAAAGCAGGCCGCAAAGGGTAGTCTTTATAGAATTCTTTTACTAGGGAAGGCGCGTTAGCTTTAATCTGTTTATAGATTTTCTAGGTTTGTGTTTTATATCCTTTCCACTTAATAAGAAGTTTAAATTATTTAGATTATGTTTTCTATTATATATTATTAATTAAGTTAATAAAGTACAAACTATTTCCGTTGTTAATAATTATAGGAGGTAGTAGTAGGATTTTATAAGTTACAGAATTATCTCTTAAAGGTTGTAGTAAGCTTACGTAAAATATTAGGTATATTTTTATCTTAGCTAGTAGTTTGAGCTTATAGGTATATAGGCTTAGTTTTTTCTTAATTTGGTATAGGTCTATAAACTTCTAATTAAGTTTCTTTCAGGGCCGTTAAGTCTTTAGGTTTTGTATACTTAATTAAGCTATATTACCTTTCTTAAAGTCCTATACAGGAGCTTATCCTTTATTTATATGCCATTTTTATAATATTTAAGTGTATATTAATTCACTTTGTAATAGTTCCGTTAACTACTTTATTTAATTAGTAAAGTTGTATATGTTAATTAACTGGATCTATTTAATTGTGGGTCCTATTATATTAATTTTAGGTTATGGTTTAAATCTAAGTTAAGGGTCTTATCTATAGGTTGCGTAGAATAGTATTACACCTATTAATATATTTATTATATTGTTTGTAGTAAACTTAGCTAAAGGTAGCTATTTTTTCCAGTTGTCTTATAGATAGGAGTAGTATATTTATAAGTATTGTTTTATAATCGCGTTTACAATTTTAGTTTAACTATCTATCTTTAGGTAAAATATAGTTAAGAGTTATATTTAAATACTTAATTGTTTATATAGAGCTTGCTAGAAGTCTAAAATAAACTAGCTTCTATGGTTGGATATTATTATATTAGATAGTCTGTGTAGCTTAAAGACGTGCTTAATAAAATATTTGGCTACTAATATTGCATTAATTGAGTCTATAGGAATTATATGTTATATTTTTATAAGATAGTTAACTACTACTATAATATTTATAAACCTATTACTACTAGGCAAGTTAACTATAAAGTTAATTAAGATATTGCGCCATCTTTATATTGGAATTGGTAGTGGTTAAAGTACTTCTTACTTATTTATATAGGAGGTCTTTCTATACACGCACATCCTGTATACTTAAATATATTTTTATATATAGTTATGCATTATAGGCCAGTAGTATGCTTATTAAATAATCTTATAAGTCTTTATATGGCTAGGATATCCTACTATAGGGGAGTTGTGTATAAATTTAAGTATCTTAAATTGTAAAGGTTTGGAATTTGGAATTACCATCTTCTATTAATAGTATAATTAATTATTTTAAATTTCGCATTTAGCGAGTGTAATATTCTTATACTATCATTTTCCTATTTAAATTGCTTTTATTATATTAATTATCTATATATTGTTTTTATATTTGTATTTTATTAGCTTATTAATTCCTATTTCCTATTTATTAACTTCTAATTTATTTCTATTAAGTTCTATATCTAGAAATATAGGATATAATCTTTTAAAATATTTAGGGGGTAATAAGATTTATAAATAATTTGTAATCCGTTTATCTAAAGCGTTTATAGGTAGGTCCTATAATTATTATATTAATGTATTAGTGTTGGTAACATAAGGTGATATCACGTAGCTATGGTTCGTAGATAGTATAATAATAGTTAATTAATTCTTAATAGGAATAAGGAAAGGGGTAAGGAACTTAAGGTTCCTTACTACGCTAGGGCCACGTTAACACGTGACGGCAATATGCCTAGCGTGACGGCAACTTGCCTTATTCCCGACACTGGCAACTCTTCTTTTTGTGGTTGCTATCTATATATATACAAACAGACAGGATGCGACAATACTAGACAGTGTATAACAATACTAAACAATATGCGACAATATGCGACAATGCGGCAGTTGGCAGAATTTAGTAGATAACGCAAAGACGGGTAGGTCGCCAAGGCGCTAGTAGTAAGCGAGCCAATAGCAATTTTCCATCCCAGGGATAGAAAATCCTAATTGGCTGGTTTAAGTTAGGGTCTATAAAATATTATGCTCCTACTCCCTTTTAACCCAACCTTTAACTTATATATATAGAGTGTTTGTGTTAACAAACGTTTCTAAAGCCTTATTTAGGTTTGCCTTTATTATTACATTTACTAGGTTATTTTAACCGTTAATCCATTAAATTTTAAAGAGTTCTTACCGTTTATAGGATTAACAAAGTGCTATAATATCGATTATAAGGTGCTTCTTCTTTGTAGTACCAAGTTTAACTAAGTACTTATAGAGGGAGTATAAATCGGTGTATACAATTATAGGGATAATAGAAAGTTCAAGTTAATCTATAATTATCTTTAGGGTAGTTCCAATTGTAATTACTATATTAACTCCGCCAACTATTCCGTATATCTCTAACGCTAGAACGCTTTAAGTGACACGCTTACTTTTAGTTAAGCTCTAATAGATAAGATTGCTATGGATTATAAAGTCATTCTCTTTAGTAAATTCGTTTGCGATAATAATCTTATATCCTAACTAGGAGCTAAAATCTTTGTTATTTATAAACGATCTATCAACAAATACAAAGAGCTTAGCGGTAGGAAGATTAATAGGCACATAGAGTAGTCCCCAATTGAGATGGTTCATTTGCCAGGAAAGACGTTTATTTAGGGCAAGAACGTCGTCCTTAGTTGGTTCCTGGTGTTAGGCGGCAACAGAGAGATTAAATAAAGCCTTAGGTTAACAGATAGAAGCAATATAAGCTCCACAAGCGCGTTGCTCCATATATCCTTACTTTAGAGAATTAGCGTTAATAACGTTGATCTTCTTGCCTTAACCCTTCTGGCGCAAAGCAATAGAATCCTTGTTTAGGGAGAGGGTGCATCCATTAAAGAGTAATAGTGTTGTTAAATCAAGCTTTTTCTTTAGCTTTGCTATAAGATTTACCTTTACTAACTTATCTTCTTTAAGAGCTGAGAATTGGTCGTCTCCTAAGATAATTATATTATTAGTTTGCATGCTGACGATTCCGAATAGAGTTCCTATAGTTATAATTAGGAAGTATAGGTCGAATATAGAAGTAGTTATTAAAAGCTTCTCTTTGTGGTGCTTGCTATAGGTAGCCTACCAATAGGTTCCTACCTCTGCAATTCTATATAATAGCTTAAGCACAACCATAATTGTATCTTCGGGATATTAGTGACAAATTTGCTCTAGAAGGTATGCCAATATTAAGCGCTAAAGGTGCGTCTCTAATTAGGTATAGGCCTAAATAATATCTTACAAATAAACCACTATTCCATTCTTTATTAAGGAGGGAGCTAGTGCAATAATAACTCGCTAACTAGCTCGTTAAATTATAGGAGATTATATAAGAATTACCTCCTTACCATTATTATTGTAACCTTGGATGACAAGCCTTAATTTCTTAAATAGGGCGTTAGTAGCTTTGCCCTTAATTTCGTTAACTATTCTTAATTTAAAGATGCGAACTTTATCAAACTTAGTAGGGTTATATTTCTTAAATTTAAAGACTTCTCTTGCGATAAGACCATTAATCTCCTACTTATTAGATGCTTGGAAAGAAGCTCCTAGAGTTATAATACAACCTTCCTTTTAGAGCTGTTTTGCGAGTTCAAAGTCAGCCTTCTTCTTGGCTGTTATAAAGGCCATTAACAGCTTAACTCCATTCTTAATAGCGGCAATAAATTACTCTTCAAAATTAACAAGATGTTGGCGATTTTATAATCCCTTTAGGCAACCTCTACTGTGTCATAGTTGCGGCGTATCTACTATAATTGTATTAGAATTGTGGTCGCCTTCTAGAGCACATTAATCGTGGCTCTCCTTTAGGGCATTTTCTATAGTATCCTATAAAGGCTTAGAACTGTTATCTTTATAGTAAGGCTTAATAACAGTTAAACGGAATTAAGTGGGTCTATAAGGCATCTAAATAGTGCAAGTCTGGCCATTAATTATAATAAGTTAATATAGGCCTAACTATCCTCCCTTTTTACGCCATATGCGTACCTTAGACTGGAGTGGCAGATCAAGCGTAGTTAAGGTATTTAGGCCATTTCTCATTCCTAGTGCGTTATTGACTTGGCGTGTGGCGTAGAGACGTCGTACCTCCTTTATTGCCTTGCGAATAGCCTTAGCTCGTTACACAACGGAGGGAGATAGTAGAGAATTATTAGTCATTTAAGGGTAGGCGCCAAAGACTAGCAACGTAGGTATAAGTTGTTACGGACGCTTTAAGTACAATGTTGCGACTACTTAGGGAAGAGTCGCAGGAAGCTAGTTGGTTAATATAGGCACGGTCTAGGATGGATCTGGTGGAACTATATAATAAGGAATGGTAAGCGAGTTATATAATATTATACACAGTGTACAAAGTATACGTAGTATACGCCTGTGTATAATATATATAACACGTACCTTATATATAAGAGAGGATTTCTTAGGAGTATGGTTATGTATTTAAAGGACCTCAGTCCCTACTATAGATAGTTCTCTCCTTATAGTAAATCTTAGAATATAATTAGAGTTAATCTATTAGGCAACTACTCCACTAGTTATTATTATATTGTTAATTTGTTCTTACCTATATACCTAGCCTAATAATAGGACCTACTGTAGTTCTTGCTATAAGGTTCTGTTACACATTCACTACTAAGATTATAGTATTAAATAAGATTGAACAATATGCCACCTAAAGCACTAGTTATAACGGTGTTGACGGCAGCTATAACCTTAGGGCCAGGTAATACTAGTATAGATAATAGGGATTCTTAAGTGGTTACGCGAGGTTAGTTATAGGAAATGGTTAATTACTTATAAAATAATAATAGGATACTTAAAGAACGTATTAATGGAATTAAAGTAGTGAAAATTAAGTTACCTTTAATCAAATGGTTCTTAGGAGAGAAGTTAAAGCTTAAGGGATTTCTTACGTAGATGCACTTTAAGGTTATACAGGAAGGAGCGAAGTTAGCAATATTGTTAGATTAAGTAGCCTATGCAGAATTATTCCTAATAGGGAGGGCACTTAAGTGGTTTAAACTGTATTTTATAGAAATATAGGCTAATAGTATAACAACTACTAACTAGGACGTGTGGTATATATTTACTAGTTAAAACGGGTTCGTGGAACGGTTAACGTAGATATTTAGAGACCTAGAGGCTATAACTATAACGGAACAAAAGTCCTAGAACTTAGTACAACGCACTTTAGTAATTAAGTATACAACACAGTTTTAAACACTAGCTATATAGGTTAAGTGGAATAATAGGGCGCTTATGGTATAGTATAAACAGGGACTTAAGGCTAAAGTCCAGGACGTAATTATCCTAATAGAAGATATGGACACTCTAAGAGAGTTAATAGATTAGTTAATAAAGATTAATAATAGGATCTATTAAAGGGAACAAGCTAAAAGAGGGCAAGATAGAGTTCTATAGTTATATAAGGCGCAGAGTACGCAACAACAGACATAGAATTAAAAATTATAAAATAGCGCAGAGCTAATGGACCTAAGCGGTACTAAAGAAACCTAAAGGTGGGAAAAGAAACTATAGAAACCTAGAGGTTAAGGATTAAGTAATTAAAGAACCTAGGAGTAGAGGCCAAACCAGGGATCTCAGTAGTAGAAGACGTTTAGGCGGACTCTATAGTAAGAAAAATGGTTTAAAGATAGGGCTTGTATAAATTATAGAAAATAAGGTTATTTCGCTAGAGACTATAGAGGTGGTTAGAGTAACTATATAGTAAAGGGAACCAGACCAGTAGACGGCATATATGTATAGAGGGATAACGGTGCACTGCGAGGAATAAAAGAGTGTTTAATTAATAGTTTTGCATATTGTTATAATAACGTATACTAAATTTATAAGGATGTTAAGTATAGCGCAAGCTATTAGCTATAGGAGCTATTATTATCTAAGTTTAGAGGAACTAATAAACTAGCTCATAGATCAGATATTAAAGATAATAAATTTAACAAAGGCGAAGCATTTACTAATAATAAGGTAATAAAGGTAGCTTACTAGAAGCATGCAGACCTTAGAGAAGTTAAAATAGAAGCAAAAACTAAGACTATTATAGAATAGGGTTTAGTAACGGATGTTATAACACTATTAGATATAATTTCCATCGCTTTATAAGAAGATAGGAGCAATGTTTAGAAGAAACTAAGTAAGTAGATAACTACTAGTGCTAGCTTATTACTCAATAAAGGCAAAAGGCCACAGGCTTAAGATTCTTAAAAAGAGATAAAAGAAGCTTAAGATTCTTAAAGTAAGATAAGATATACCTAAGGACCCATAACGGACAAAAACTAATAGGGAAAGGTAGTAACTTAGTTTAGTAATAAACGAATAAGTATAGGACGTAAGTTTATAAACTACAAGTTTAGGAAACAAATAAGAACGTTAGTAATCCTAGGTAAACGCAGTATTTAGCCTAAAGATTAAACAGTTAATACTAGGATTAAAAAGCAAGACGACTATAAAGATCCAGCTACAAGACGTAGAAAATAAGAAACTATAGATAAGTTTAAAACATAAATTATCACATAATAAGAGCAAAAGCTAGATAAGAGGTTAGCTATACTAGGGCGTATAAGGGATAGAGCACCTATAAGAAGAGTTATTAATAGGCTAAGTATAGGGACACCTAGGGTAAAATAGTTAGACGAACTAGAATAAGAAGAGGACTTAGATATTTTAATAAGGTTTAAAAAAAGATATACTAAAGAATATTATAATATAGCGATAATAAGGTACTTTTTAATAGAAAAACCATATACACTAAACTAGTTATATGGAAAGTGGTATAGGCAATAATATAATAACAAATAGGCAGATTTTTATATATAGCTGGATAAAAAAGTTGTCTAAGACTAACCTATTACGGAGAAACACATAAGTTATATTAAAGGAGTATTAATTATAATATTAAGGAACCTAGAAGAAGGATCTAGGGACTAGAGAAGCAAGCAATAAGTTTTAGTACCCACAGCAGAGATACTAGTAGTTAGGTTAACTAGGTATAGGTTTAAACTTAAAAATAAAGATAAACTAAGAGTTAACCTAAAATATATAGCGTATTATACACTATTGTGGATAGCTTATGTGGATAATATATATAACATATATAGGGCACCTAAAGATAAGAACCAGAAGTACCTAGTAAGGATATATTAGGTACTAGAGGAAAAGCAGTTTAAGAACGCTAAGTATATATATAGATAGTACCCAGTAGAAGTATAAGGTTAAGGGGACTTAATACTTTAACTAGGAAGATTTCTTATGGAAGAATACCTAGATGGATAATAGTGGTGGGAATACCTAGAGAACACTTATCTATAGTATATAGAGGAAAAGAAATAAACTAAGTATTAGCCTAAGTTAGACTAAGTATAGGCAGGATCTAGCAGCTAATAGTTAGGAAAAGGGGGGGCGTATAAGACTAGAGGGAACTAGTATTAGAGCCTTAGACCCTTAAAGAAATTTAAGAATAATACCTAAATTTACAAGTTAAGTGGTAAGATTAGCAGTTTAAAGTGTTAGTAGATAGTAGAGCAACTAGGAACCATATATCACCAAAGGTAGTAGAAAGAATGGGGTTACTATATAGATAAAAGAAACACCTATATCCACTTATAACGATTTTAGGAGATTAGATAGCCTATAAAGGAGGTATTATTAATCTTAAAATAGGACCTATTTAGATAACTATTAAGGGGAGACTAATTAGAATGTCTTTTAATATCCTACCATTAGGATAGGATGAGGCAATACTAGGAATACCTTGGTTATAGGAGTACAATCTAAAGATTAATTAGGTTATAGGTTAAGTTAATATTAAGAATACTTAATGGCGTAAAGTGCGACAGTAAACTAAGTTAGTATAGTACTAAGTTAGAGCAATATATGAAGAGACTAAACAAGGCTTAAGTTATATACCAAAGAGATACTATAAGTATAGTAAAAAGTTATGGTTACCAGAAAGTGAAAAGCTATTAGAGTATATAGTATAGGACCATAAGATAGAATTAGAAGAGGGAATAAGTTTAAAGTTCTTTCCAATCTATAAGCTTACTAAAACGGAGTTAGTAGCGCTTAAGGAGTTTATCTAGGAGAACTTATATAAGGGATATATTAGACTATTATAGTTATTAGCAGGATATCCAGTACTATTTATCCTAAAGAAAAACGGAAAACTTAGGATGTGTATAGACTATAAATAGTTAAACAGTATTACTAAGAAGGATAGGTATTCTTTACTCTTAATTAGCGAAATCTAAGATAGGATAGGCAATATAAAGATCTTTACAAAGATAGATCTAAGGTGGGTATACTATTAGATTAGGATTAAGGAAGGTAACAAATAGAAGACAGCCTTTAGGTTAAAGGAAGAACTATATAAGCCGTTAGTTATATAGTTTAGGCTTATAAATATACTAGCAACGTTCTAGAAGCAAATTAATAGTGTATTAAAAGAACACTTAGATAAATTTATTATAGTATACCTTAACAATATTATTATCTACTTAGAGAGTAAGGAAGAACACAGAGAATATATTAAATAGGTCTTAAAGAGACTATAAGAAGAACAGATGCTAGTAGTAATTAAGAAATGTAAGTTCTTTACTAGAAAGACCAATTTTATTAGATTTATTATTAAACTAGGCTAACTTAATATAGATCTAAAAAAGATCAAGGCTATAGTAAATTAGTAGAAACCAGAGAACGTTATATAGTTAAGATCGTTTTTAGGGTTTTGCAATTACTGTAGAAGGTTTATAGCGTAATGGTTAAAGAATATTAAGCTACTTACGCGGTTAACTAAGAAATAAGAACTATAGGTATAGGGAAAAGAGCAATAAGAACTATTTAAGAAGGTTAAAGAGTTATTTACCTAGAAGCCAGTTCTTAAGATCTATTAACTAGGTCTAGAGACGGTTATAGAAATAGATGCATTAGACTTTACACTAGGGGTATACTTTATACAGAAATATTAGGATGGATGGCACCCAGTAGTATACTATAGTTAAAAGATAATACTACTAGAGTTAAACTATAACATCTATAATAAGGAGTTATTAGGTATAGTTATAGCATTTAAGAAATAGAGAGCATTCTTATAAGGCATAAAGAAACCATTTATGGTTAAGACGAACTATAAGAACCTTATAGGATTCCTAATAATAAAGAAACTCAACTAAAGACAGGTTAGATAGGCGGAAATGCTTATAGAATACCATTTTGAAGTTTAGTATACTAAGGGTACAGATAATATATGAGTAGACGCGCTAAGCAGAAAGGCCGAACTATAAAATAACAAAAAGCTATCGGGAGCTTTATTATAAAAGGATTAAGACGGATTAATTAGGTATAATTATCCAAAGATTATAGCAACTAAGAAAAGTTAGATCTATAAGTTACTAAAGAGTAATTAAATATAGAAGATCTAAGAAGCATAGGTAGAGGATCTAGACTTAGAGCAATATAAAAATAGAGAGGCAACGTATATACCTAAGTCTATTATAGAAGAATTTGTAAAGGAATTCCATAAGGGAATAACATAAGGACACAACGGAGCTATAGGCTTAGTATTAAGACTTTAAGAGGAGTATATTATTTAAGGAATTTAGGGACTAGTAAGATAAGTTATAAGGGAATGTTTAGATTACTAAAGGAATAAACTAATAAGGTATAAGCTGTACGGAGGGCTATAACCTGTTGAAGTACCAGGAAGACTATAGGAAGTTATATTATAGGACTTTATTATTAAGTTACCAAAGTTAAGAGATCCTATTATAGGATAAGATTATAATGTAATTTTAGTAATAGTAGATAAGCTAATAAAGTGGGGATACTTTATAGCATACACTAAAGAGATATTAGTAGAAGATGTCGCTAGAATCTATATAAAAGAAGTATTTGCAAGACACGGAGTACTAAATAAGATTATATTAGACAGAGATCTAAGATTTATAGTAGTATTTTAGGAAGTGTTTCTAGCAGAATAAGGAGTTTGCGCAGTAATATCTATAGCATATTATCTGCAGATGGACGGATAAATGGAAAGACTAAACTAGACACTAGAACAGTATCTAAGGTATTATATTAATTACGTATAGAACAATTAGGTATTATTATTACTAGTTATATAGTTTGCATACAACGCAACACCATAAGAAGGAATAGGGATATTACTATTTAAGGTAAATTATGGATATAAGCCAAGAACATTATTATCGCCATATTAAGTAAAAAAGACAAGTAGTACAGCTAAATAAAGAATAAAGACGTTAATAAATCTTTATAAAGACCTTAAAGAAACAGCTAAACTAGTATAAGAACGAATAAAAAAGTACTATAATGCTAAGAGATCTGAGGGACTAGATCTTAAGGAGGGAGATAAAGTGTGGCTACTACACAAAAATTTCAAGAGTTGACAACTAAGTAAGAAGTTGGACTATGTTAGACTAGGATCTTTTAAAGTTAAGTAAAGAATTTTATTAGTTATATATAAGTTAAACCTACTAGCTAAAATAAAGATCTACCCTATATAATATGTCGCAATGCTAGAGCCAGTATATGGGAATATTAAGCCACTAGTCTATAAGGCAGACATATATAGAGGACAAAAGGAAGATAAATAGTAAGTTTTAAAAATTATTAGTTATAAGGATGTAGATGACAAAATATAGTATAAAGTAAAGTGGATAGGCTATAGTAAGACTACCTAGGAACTACTAAGCAACCTAGAGAACGCTATAGGAAAGGTAAAGGAGTATCAGAAAAAAGCAGGTTAGGGAGCGTTAAAAAAGGATTACCAAAAAATAAGTCACCTAAGAGGGACCTAAGAGGAGCAATTGCTGAGCTACTTAGAGTTATTTCCCTTATAGGAGGAGAGCTAGTTCTTTTGTTACCTAGCTTATTAAGACCCTATTAAACAAGTTTCTACTTCTTAGAATAAGGGCTGGTTTACTAACTTTTTTTCACCTGTTTGACGATCAAATTAAGGCCCAACAGGTGGATTGTAAGCGCCACTAGCAAGCGCTTGTGTAGGGGTGTAGATCGAACAGGTAAGAGCAGTTCGTTTACTAAAGGTAGTCACTAAAGTTAGGGTTGGTGAGAATCACGTAATGTATATAATTCTTCAAAAAAATATCACAATTAAGGTCGGATTGATCAAACAGGCTAGGTGAATATACAGGACCCCCCCTTTTTAATAGAGGGTGCAGGTGGAATTCCACCTGTTTGGTGGCCCAGGTGGGCAAAATCGCGCAATCTATACTACTTTTGGCTATGTAATCGCGGCAAGCGCAAAGACGTCAGACAGGCCAGGTAGAACATTAATTTTAGCTGTCAAGACGACCTAATAGGTGGAAATCGAACAGGTAAGGTAAACAAAGCAGCTCCTACCTGTTGGATATTTGATCGACCTGGAAATATCGACCTGTTCGTTTTAGGTGGGTTTTTTGGGCGACGAACAGGTGGGCGTAAACAGGTGAAAAAAAGTTAGTAAACCAGCCCTAAACCTTCTTACGCACTTTCTTAAGACAAAGAAGACGGGCGGAGGCCGATAGATAGGCTTTAAGGGCACGCTGTTAAGCAGCTATAGCCTCCTGCTCTACTTCCCGCGAGCGGTAAAGTTTATCTAAGGCGCTTAAGAGCTCACTGTTAAGCTTTATAGCAGTAGATTAAATATAAGACCTTATAACAAGTTACTTAGGGAACTCAAAGACTATTAAAAATCATAGAACGCGCATACTTAGCGTTAGAAATAGAGCGAACATTATAGGACGATTAAATATTTGCTTTAATGCACTCTAAGTAAAATAAGGGTTATTAAGATAAGGGACTTACTATTGTAATATACACTAACCCCGCTTTTGCATAATAAGAATACGGAGACGACATTATCTCACTAAGTAATAGTATGGCAGCCACAGTACGAGCATAACATTACGCTTATAAGGAAGAAGAAGCTTTAGGTATAATAAGCACAGATATTAACTAAACTAATTAAACGGACATTATACCTTTAGTGGACGACTTAGAGATATTAGGAATCTTTAAGGACGAAGATAAAGAGGAGGGAGATAGTATTACGGACGCTTTAAGTATAATATTGCAACTACTTAGGGAAGAGTCGCAGAAAGCTAGTTAGTTAATATAGGTATAGTCTAGGATGGATCTAGTGGAACTATATAATAAGGAATAGTAAGCAAGTCACATAATATTATACGCAGTGTATAAAGTATACGCAGTGTACGCTTATATATAATATGTATAACACGTACCTTACGTATAAGAGAGGATTTCTTAGGAGTACGGTTATGTATTTAAAGGACCTTAGTCCCTACTATAGATAGTTCTCTCCTTGTAGTAAATCTTAGAATATAATTAGAGTTAATCTATTAGGCAACCACTCCACTAGTTATTATTATGTTGTTGATTTGTTCTTACCTATATACCCAGCCCAATAATAGGACCCACCGTAGTTCTTACTACAAGGTTCCGTTACACAAGTCCATCCGGGCTAGCAGAATCGTTAATAGCTTTAACAGCTATTTATAAGGTAAGTTCTTCGCTAGCGTCCTCTAGTTCTAAAGAGATAATCTCATATACGCGGCGTAATGGCGCGTAATATCGCTCCACTTTTCTAACACTCTTATATGCCTTAATAGGGACTTCCTTAACCTTAATTGCCATTGCCTTTATCTATTATCGAAACTCTGTAAATAAGAAGTTCTTTCCTATGTTATAGACGATTTAATTAGGAGGTCCTAGGTAGATATCAATCTAGCATAATTAAAGGGTATCCTATGTGTTCCTAGCTAATATATCCTTTAAGAAATGTGCGGCTTAGAAGGAGGTTAAGAAGTTAATAACTTAGAGTACTGGCTTGCCGCTAAGATATATAATGTTAACAATAATACAGAAGTTAAAGTCGTAGTTATCTTTAAGGGTGAACTTAAATCGGCCAGGGGACTTCTAGTTTATTTGGCAGTAATAGCAGTACTTTATAAGATGCTTAATTGCCTTAACCTTAACTTTATAACCTGCTCGCTAAAGAACCCTAAGCAATTAGTAAACGGATAGGTGGCCAAAACGATAGTGTAGTTAACATAACTCTAACTTAGTTAAATAGCTTTAAGCAACACTCCTTTCTAGTTATTAAAGGAGCAGCCAAGGGTGACCCTACTTATATATAATAGGCACCCAATTATCTCCCTACACGAGCATATTCTTGAGGTTGTTGAGCTTAACGCCTAATTTGTTTATATCCCTAATGCAGAATAGAAACGGAGTGTTCATAGAAACAATGTGGAAAGTAATATATCCTAAGGGGGTTTGGACCCTAATTGTGCCAAGAGAGATCGCGGTACCTTTGCTAAAGCGTATTATATATTAGCCTGCCGTTAATTGGTCAATCTGAACAGAGCTATTAAGCTACTAAAGGGCTCGAACTTAAGGTTCTCCTGCTATAGATACTCCTGCGGCTCTAGTATCTAGTATAATACCATAGAAGACGTTTACCAAGTATTTATTATTAAAGGAGAACGCGGAGCTTTCCTTTAGCTCATTAAAGATATCTAACTTCGTGATAGAATGGAGCGTAGATTGGTTATTAAGAATAGTAACGGTTTATATACCATCTACCTCACCATACTCAGTGAAGTATTAGTTAGGAGAGTAGTCCTCAATTTCCATATCTATAAGGAGCTATTCGGTCTTATTAACCTTACCCTTAAGATCTTCTACGCCTTCATATTAAACTAGGAAGCTTTAGAAGTAGGCCATAGTAACCTTATAATTTCCAACGTTTCTTACACTCTGACGAAACTTGTTATATGCCTCCTTTCGCTTATTAAGGGAGTGTCTAGTTAACTAGCAATTTGGCTTCTTACAAACATAGCACTTCTTCTAGCGATTACTTTGAAATAAACCTCCACAAGGACCTCCATAATTGCCTTATAGTTGACGTTAATTGTACCCTTTGCCGTATTCCCTACCACGGCCACCATATATTTGGTCAGTCCAGTTATGATCGTGTTGGTCGGGAATACTTAGTTGGGTAGGGTTTTCAGTATAGAACTGTTGAGATTCTTATATTCGCATTATAGTACCTACAGCGGAGCGTAGCTCGGCATATACTCCTTTAAACGTATCCGTAGGTTTGTATAGCGCCAGATTGCACTTAGGAACGCCATAGCAGGCTGAGATAACCTGGTCCCTTAGGCTGTTCTTATTTTAGTAAGTTTTGGTAAGGCCACGTTGGATTTTCTAGAGTTTATTAAAGAGTAATTAAAGGCACTCTAAACGAGTCTTTGTTGGGTTAGAAGTAATAACTCTCTAGAATATAGTCTCCCGCCATTTAGACATATAAAGTTGGCGATTCTTATTGGTCTTAAAGTAAGCTCTGATAAGCTAAAGCATTACGTTAAAGCTATAGTTTTTACCCGCAATATGGTTGTAATAGAATGTCGCCGCCTGTTCCTTTAATATAACAGAGAAAGCGTGGTGGTACTAGTGGCCTTAAATTCCGACCTTGTTGCAATAGTTGTAAAAGACCTGTAGTTTTATTCTAAGCATATCATACAGTTTTCCTCTAAACTTCTTTTTTTCGTCCGAATATACCTTTATCAGATTCGTGACTTCTCGTAATAAAGGCTTACTGGTTGGCTAAAGTGGAGGTAGTAGAGGAGGTGGAGAAAGAGTACCTCCAGGTGGAAAAGTACCTCTAGGTGGGAGAGTAGCGTTCTAGGGGTTTAGATACGAATTAAAGTTGCCTTCTAAAGAATATTGGTTGGTTTTGGGTTTCCGTAGTTAACATATAATCTTAGCTTCCGTCCATACTAGCTCCTCTGTTCTAATAATAACGGCCTAAATGTTACTAGTAATTGGGTTACTGTTCTTAGCAACGTATACCCTATTCCTATAGAGGAAGTCTTAAAAATCCTAGATAATATTAACATTTCCAAGTACCTAAGTATCGGCAGTCCATTCCACAAAATCCTCCCTAAAATATTTCCATAGTTGTACATTAGCGTAGTGTCTACTTCGGTAGAAGAGAATATGGTATAGGAGGAAGCCATTAACTTATTTTGCCGTACAGGTTGTTGTATTAAAAATGGGAAAATCGTCCTAATCTTTATTAATAAGTTTCGCGTACGTGGCTACCCCTAGTGGTAAGGAGTCTCTCCAGTTATTAGCCATATTTTCGGAGGAAGGGAAGTGTTATAGGGTTGTAGGAGAGGAGGTGTTATTAGTATAGAGATTGTCGATTGTCATTTTATACGCGTTTAGACAAGAATCTGCGATTATAGGGCTTAGGACCAGTTCTGGCCTTAAATCGCGAAGACTCGTAAAGCGTATTGTTCTATGTAATGGACGCAAGAATCTGTAATCTTGGAAAGGCTTAGGACTAGTTCTAGCCTTTAGATCCTTAGATTCGTAGAAGAGTTCTATTTAAGGTTTAGGACCAGTTCTGACCTCAAAAGACAGCTTCCTCTAGCACGAGTAGCACTGGTATAGTGGCTCATCTCTTCTTGGGAATACTTAGCTGTTCTATAGTATAATAGTAAAGTTAACCACTAATCAGTGTTGGTAACATAAGGTGATATCACGTAGCTACGGTTTGTAGATAGTATAATAATGGTTAATTGATTCTTAATAGGAATAAGGAAAGGGGTAAGGAACTTAAGGTTCCTTACCACACTAGGGCCACGTTAACACGTGACGGCAATATGCCTGGCGTGACGGCAACTTGCCTTATTCCCGACAATTAGGCTTCTAATTAAGTTTACCTAGTTAGTATATAATCTTAAAGTTAAATTATAAGAGGTATTCGGCCTAATTAATTTAGCGCTATATTAATTGTTTTATAGTTATAAAGTACTATAGATTCTTATAGTCTGTTAATACGCATATTAGAAATAATAATCCTTTAAGTTTAGAACGCTATTATTTAAAGCATCTAACAATTATAAGCAGTTCCTTATTATATATTTTATAGTTTAATTTAATAGGGGCGAGTTTCTGGGAGAGAAAGGCTACTAGATGTAGCTTGCTGTTCTTATTATATTGCAATAATACTCCCCCTAGCGTATAATCTAACAAGTCTGTTTTAATAATATATTTAAGGTTAAGGTTAAAGTAAGTAAGGATTAAAGTAGTTATAAAGCAATATTTTAAGTTATTAAAAGCTTATTCGCATCTAGCGGTCTATTTAAATTTTATATTCTTCCTTATTAGGTTTACTAACGGCTAAGCAGTTTCTAAGAAGTAGTTAATAAATTATTAATAGAAATTTATAAATTCTAGAAATTCTTAAATATCTTATACGTTATTAGGGCTTTTCTAGTTTATAATTGCAGCGACTTTCTTAGGGTCCATTTTAATTCCGTTGCGGAATATAATTAAGTCTAAATATATAACCTTAGATTCATAGAACTTGCATTTCTTAATATTGCATTATAAGCCTATATCTTATAAGCGTTTAAGGACCATTCTAATATATTTCCAATATTTAGAAAGTGAGGATAAGTAGATTAAGATATTATTAATATACGCGGTAATAAATACATTAAGGAATTCACAAAGCGTATTATTAATGTATTACTAAAATATACTAGGACCGTTCTTTATACTAAATAGCATTACTAGGTATTTAAAAAGTCCCTATTATATACAAAAAGCTATATACTTTTTATCTCCTTTATATATATAGATTTTATTAAAGGCAGTAACATAGTATACGGAGTTTTGCACGAGCCCTAAGTTTTACTTAAGCTAGTAGACCGCCTTCTTAATGTAGATAGAACACCAAAATACTGCTAAAATGCCTTAGAAGTAGCAGTGTACGCTATTAGGTCGTACACGACCCAATAGCTACTTCTAAGGCATTTCGGCAGTATTTTGGTGTTCCTCTATATTAGGAAGGCGGTCTACTAGCTTAAGTAAAACTTAGGGCTCCCATGTGCCACGTTAATTATATTAAGCTTTATAAAGTACTATACTTTTACTAAATAGTTAAGCATCTCTTAAATTAAGGGAATTAGATACTGGTTTTAAATTGTAATTACGTTTAGAGCTTAATAATTAATATAGAATCTTAAGCCTCCTCTTAGCTTTTTAATAAATAGTATAGGTAAGGTAAATAGGGATTAACTATGTCACGGAACCACCCCGTAATACCTTATACACGTCTACCTATTTCCACCATCTTAACTTCTATATTAACGACTTAGTTAATGAAGGCACGTAACGGCAATCTAAGGCAATTTGCTATTACGTGACGGCAATCTACGGCAATCTGCCGTCCTCTACTATATTCCACCAAATTCTGCTAAGATCTGCTAGGACTATAACCCAAAGCCTATTCTACCCTATATACGTATTAACTAAGCAACCAAGTTAATAATATATACCCTTTTCTTCCCGTTTCCCTACTTTCTTTCCTTACGCAACGTTTTAACTTTATTATACAGTTTATATACATAGCTTAATAATATCTACTTTGCTATATATTATCGTCGCTTATACTCACTCCGTAATACTACGTTGCGTTAAACTATATACTCCGTCCTATTTTAACTAATATATAGAATAACCCGGAAACCCCCTTGTCCATAAATAACCTACGCACCCTATTTACCGAATAAGTAAGAAGTCTCTAAGAGGCTTTTATGGACGCTCTTGCCTAATAAGAAACTTAGTATTACGAGATAATCCAATCCCTAAAAAAGGAAGTTAAAGAGATTTATTATAACCTATAGCCTACTATACTATTGCCCCTACCTATCCCTACTACTATTAACCTATAAACACTAGATAAGAAAAACGCATTTAAAACTAACTTCTTAACCCCAAATTCGCTAGTTAATGCCCCTAAAAAAAGTTATCCGAACATCTTCCTAATCCTCCCGCCTATTCTAGTAAGAGGAGTAAGCTATACTCTTTCCTTAACTAACTTTAAAACAAGTTAAGCGGCAATATTAACTGCTATCCTACCCCTAACAGTTAGCTTTGTTACGCTATAAGCCGCCTAAAAGGAGATGCCGCGGATACTATATACCCGTTCTAACTAAGTACGGTAAAGGAACTAGTTACTATACTAGAAGTATCTTATAGCGACCCTAACTAAGTCGCTATATTATAAAGGAAACTAAACAAGATAATATAGGGTTCTAAGAACTTCCTATTATACTTCGCTAAATTCTACTACTATGCTAAGAAGACTAGATGGAACGAACCCGCCTTAATTAATCGCCTAGTAGAGTCTCTAAACCCTAAATTAAAAGTATTTCTTATAGGAGTTAAACTGCTAGGTACCATTACTGCCTATACTAACGTTATTAATGGCCTATATAACAACTTACTACGCCTTACCCTAAAATATATACCTTAATACTCTGCCCCCTAGCCGCCTAAGACCTGCAAGGACTTAGATGCTATAGATATTAACACTAGAACCCTTTTCTATGCCCTAAAAGGATCCGCTAAATAAGAGCGACGCATTAAATATGGCCTCTGTTTTAAGTATGGGAGTAACGCTTATATCTCTAGCTACTACTCCGTCCCTTTCTAAAGGAATTTACGAATAGTTAATACCAGCAGCCGTTTACCACACTAATCCTCTAGTTACTATCCCTAATTTTTACCTGGTTCTAGCCCTATATCTAGTAAGCACCACTTATAAGGATAAAGTTATAACTAACGTTCTATAGGAACCCCTTCCTACTTACCACCAAAAGGTATGTCCTAGAGTTAAGTTGCTCTTTAGGACAGCTATATTACAGCATCTTATTAAATGTATTAGATATTGCAAATCCTAACTCTTAGAATTATAGTATAACTGTTAACTGCTGTCTTTAGCAGAAAGGTTAATAGGCTAACGCTTAAGTCCTAATTAATATAGGAGCTAGCGGTATAGGATTTATTAATAAGATCTTTGTATAAGACAATAGGTTTACCCTAATACCCCTTAACCGGCATATTAACGTATTTAGATTTAATGGCAAACGCACTATCTTAGGCCATATTACTTATATAGCGGCCCTAAAACTCCAATACCTAAACCACGAAGAACTGATTAGGCTTTACATTACCACCCTAAGTTACTTAGTAATCCTTAGATAACCCTAGATAAAGCTATATAAGGTAACTATTAATTAGGAGAACCTTAAGCTTCTATTTACCGCCTTCTGTTGTAAACAGAAGTACCTTATAACTTACTACTTAGACTTAGAACTAGAACCCGAAAAATCTACTAGAATCTACCAGTTTGAAATTTCCACTAATATTGTCAGATAACCTGTATTCTCTAAAGGCGTGGGTCACGTGCACGAGTCACGTGCATGAAGACACGTTACTAAAGACACGTCAGATCAAGGTCAAAAAGACACGATATAAGATCATCAATCAATCAACCCATTTCATCAATGAACTCATCTATTTGAACTTTGTGACAGTTATAAGCCTGGTCCGCCGACTTAAGAAGCTATTTAGCCATTACTCAATTATTTAAAGAAATTCTACCTCATTGTTAGACTCTAACACCTTATCGTCAGGACGCAGACTCTGACAGAAATCCTACCTTAAGTGTCGTAGGACGATTCTAACACGAACCTTCCACGAGATTCTATGAGATTCCACAAGATTCCACGAGAAATCCTACCTTAATCATTACAGGACAACCCTAATAACAAGGACAATCCTAACAACAAAAATACTATCTCAAATCCTCCTTTACCTATTAGTTAAAATGACTCCACTAATATTAAGTTTGTTAACTATAATCATCCTTAATAAACTAGAAGACTGGGAGCAATAGATCTGGCAACTACAAGCCCTTATAGATTAGTAAATTTAGGCCCACATTAACCTAGCCATAGAAGCACCTTAAGAAGGTCTACTTAAAAAACCACCTCTTCTAAAGGTTATAGATTTTAATAAGAATGCAACCTTATATATATAGCTCTTAACGAATTAACAGAAAGCGTACAAGAATAGCAGACAATACTATAACTAGGATATAAAGTATTTCCTTAGATAGGAAGATCGTCTTTAACAGATCTGCACCTAGATTATATCTATAGTATTAATTTAGAAGAAGCTACTACTTAACCCTTCCTTAACAGTTAAAGAATGGCTATCTTGGCTAAAGGAGAACACAGAACCTACCTTATTATTTATTAAAAAGAAGGTATAATACTAGTACACAGAAGCCCTTAAGGGGTTTAAATAGTTGTTAAAATTAAACTAGTAGCTAGATTAATAGGAACATACAATATCCCTAGGAGAGAAGTATAAGATCCCTTAAATGTCTAATAGAATCTGGCTATAAGATTTGGCAGAAGTTATTTAACCGTTCAGCGACGCCTACTATATAAAGTACACTACTGAGTCGAATAACCCTTAGAAGTCGAGATCTTCCAAATACCATAGAGTAGCAAAGGAGCTGCAAGAAGGACTTAGAATACCCTTAAAAAAAGCCAATGCTACTATAAGATGGAGTACCTTTAATACAGACTTTATAGAGCAAGCTATAATAGATTACTCTAATACTACTAAAGGTCTAGGGAAAGGAACTTTAGCATATACTAGACGCTTAAAGAGAGCCAGGTTACTAGTAGATAAGGAGACGTCCCACAAGAAGCTACTACCTATATACTTAGCGTATAAGAAACAAGGACATTCCCTTTAAAACTATTGGTATTTATTTAAAGACAAGAAACCCAAAGGAGTTATAATCGGAGATGCTCGCATTAAAAGGGTGCTAAAGAAGGTAGAAAAGAATAAGAATCTCACTAACTAAGTTACAAAGATCAGACTTAAAGAACAGGAAGACGAGGCTTAATAACAATAGGACAAGAGCTAGGAAGTTAAGATTAAGGGAGAAGCTAATACAATATTCCTAGAATTATATTACATAGGTTAAATCCATCTACTAAAGCTATTAACTATTCTTAACTTAGGAACCACTCTCTATATCTTTAATAACCTTTCTCGTTTTTACAATTTTAGGAAAGCTCTAAGATATAAATATATTATCGCCGGCAGCTCAGAAGTGCCTATACTAGGTTACGGCGATGTTACTATCTAAGTCACAAAACTAGATAAGAGTAAGGGAATCCTATGTCTTAAGGACGTTGCCTTTTATATAGACTTTAATATAAATCTAGTGTTGTTCTGTCTACTTCGAAAGCGAGGGTACTTCTAGGATAATAAAGGAAATAACAATCTTCTAGTTTGGAAGGACAATACAATCCTATATTAAATGAAAGAACATTATAGACAATAGACTATTAAATACGTCCAACTAGGAAGTCTATTAGTATTTAATACAAGCCAACTGCTACGCCGCCAACAGAAGCGTAGAGCATCGTTAAGAGACGCTTATCTAGATTTAAAAGGTAATACGTATCTATAGTATTTACGTCTAGGTTATCTAGGACCTATAAGCCTTTATTATCTAGGTCTTAACGCCTTAGGAGTTAAGCTTTAAGGCCCTAAAATAACGGAATGTTAATACTACAGTCTCGCCAAAATCAAGCGTTAGGTCTTAAGAAGGTTCTTAAAATAGAAAATTAATAAACCCTATCTTAACCTCTATATTAACTAGACTAACCTCAAGGAAGCATATACCAGATTTATATAAATTATACTTATCTACAACACCTTCTTAGGAAGATTCTTCCCGTATTTTATAACAACGTATAGCAAGGAAAAGGAGACACTATAAGTGCTTAAAGATTTTATCTAATAGATTCGTCTAAGGTATAACCTTAAAGTTAACACTATTAGATCAGATAACGAGCTAGGGAGAAGGAGAACCCTTAAATAGCTATAGACGCAAGGGATTATATTCGAGCCTTCGGCACTATATACTTAAGCTTAGAACAGTACCGCCAAACGCTTAGGGGGTGTGATTATTAAGAGAGTATAAGCAATAAGAATTACTGCCAATCTACCACACAACCTATAGAACGAGATAGTTAACTATGCAGCCTACCTTTAAGATCGAACACCACAGGAAAGCAATAATTGGAAATCGCTATATAAGAGGTTCTATACCTTCCTAGCTAATGGGTTAAGAAAGCCGCAACTAGCGCACCTAAAAGCCTACGGCTATAGGGTATACGTAATGACGTTAAATGCCTAGCTAAAGAAGAAAAGGCTAAGCAAGCTAGATCTGTAAGCCTATATTAGCTACCTCGTTAGCTATAACTCTACTAATATCTATAGGATCTGGATCCTATATAAAGGTATTATTATATCTACTAGGGACGTCATCTTTGATAAAAAAACGTTCTTTAACGGCAGGCAAATGGACATCTCAAAGGACCTATACGCTGAATTAGACACGCTAATTAAGAAGATTTAACTCCCTAATACCCTAACTAAGAATAAGGTCCTTTGGAAGACAATAAAGAAATATTTAAACTATCAATTTAAGAGGAAGACGACGACAACGTTAATAAGCCAGTTTAAACCTTTAATAAGTCAGCAGATCTCGAGCTTGCAAGAGCTCTTAAAGATATATACTATACACCACCTCTAATAGAAGAAGACGAAGAATCTCTATATGCCTTTTACGTCAAGTATCCTATAAAGTTAGGTGTATAAGGTACTAATTAGGACGTCGCTTATTAAGCAGGAGATGTGTTTAATACTTAGGGGGTGTCTAACAACTTAGTTAAAGACTTATTTAAGGAAGCTAGCGATAATAGGTTTAAAGACTTTGTTGCTAAAAGGATCACATTAGCCTATCACAGCGCCTTCTTAGCAGAAAGAAAGTTCAACCTTAATAGTTGACTTAATAATAGCAAGCTGAAATCAGGCAGAATACGCAATGTTAGATTACATAGGAAGAACCTACCTCCGCTACCTTAGTTAATCCGGGACCTTAATACGCATCCTCTTTAAGATTAGTTTTAAGAGGCTTAACAAGCCCATCTCCAATCTTATTATCAAATGAGGTCGTTTTAAGAAACAGAAAAGAAGTATGCAAAGGGATAGCAGATCCTTAGCTTAATATAGGTATTTATCTACAAGATAGACAAGCACGGATTTCTCTAGAAATATAAGGCACGCTTAGTAGTATGCGGAAATCAATAGGCCCTAGGAGACCTACCTATAAGAGCTACTATATTAGCTAGTACAACCTTCTAAACCCTTATGGCAATTACCGCAAAATTCGACCTGGAGACAATATAGATAGATACAGTTAATATATTTGTCCATTATAATCTCAACAAGGTTGTCTATATAAAGCAACCACCAGGGTTTAACAAAGGAAAGAAAGACAAAGTACTACGCTTAAGAAAAGCCTTATATGGACTATAACAATTACTACTATTATAGCAGAAGAATCTCACGAGCTTGTTAAATAAATTGGGCTTTAAAGAGGTGCCTTAGGAGCCGTGTGTTATGCTAAAAGGTAAAATAGTCATCTTTTTCTATGTTGATAATATTGTCTTCTGCTACTAAAAGACAGATAAGAAGAAAGCTTAAGAAGCAATTAAGGAGCTATACAAGGAATACTAGATAAGTATCCTTAGCGAGCTAAAATAGTTCCTAGGAATTTATATACTATATAATTATAGCTAGAGGCTTCTATAGCTATCCTAAGAAGCCTATATTAAGAAGATAGTTAACTAGTATAAGATAGATCTTAGAGGGCGTCTTCCAGACACTCCTATAGTAGAATTAGAACTCCTCCCTACTAATTACTAATTAATCCGTCTAACGCTTCTGTCCCCTAATATAGACCTACTAGTCCATCCTATATCCCTACTAAGAGAAGCAGCTTCTACAATGCTATATTAGAGAAAAATGGGTTTAATACTTTATACAGCCACTATAACGCGTCTGGATATTGCTTTTACAGTATTATAGCTAGTAAGGTTTAATTAAAACCCAAGCTAAGAGCACTATTAAGCGGTAGACAGAGTAATCCAGTACCTATATAGCACGAGGAGTAGAGTAATCTACTATAAAGGAGACAAGGAAGGAATAAATGGTAAAGGGAGAGATAAAGGAATACGCAACAAAGGACAAGATAATAGAAGAGATAGTAGAAGTAAAGCGCAATTATTTATCTATGCCAGTAATGCATTATTTGCGGACAACTCCGTCGATAGAAAGAGCTTGTAAGGATATATTATAAAGCTATTTAGGGGGCTAATTGCCTGGAGAGCAAACAAGCAGGGTATGGTAATAACGTTAAGTATAAAAGCCGAGTTATTAGCCTTATTATAGATAGTAAAGGAAGCTATCTTTATTAGTAGGCTATTTAAAGCAATAATATTACGCCTAAATAAGCCCTTAATTATTAAATATGATAACATATAGACACTCTAACTAATTATAGAAGATATAGTAAAGCTAATTACGAAGCTCTAATACGTTAACATCTATTAACACTAGCTATATTAGGAATACGCAATAAAACAAGTATAATTTTAATAAACAGTAATGAAGGAGATAATTGCTAATAGACTTACAAAGGCTCTGCCTAAGCAGAGGTTTCAAAGCTTCGTTAATATAATCGGGATAGTGGATATTAAGGAGCAGCTAGATAAGGAGAAGCAACTAGAGGACCTAAGGGACAGTATTAGAGCAAGATGGAAGGATTTAAATGAGATTACGGTTTAATTAACTTATTAACGGACACGAGAAGGTGGCTAGCTTTAACCTTAAAGAGCTTAAAGCTAAGGGGGTGTGTTAGATAATCTGTATTCTCTAAAGGCGTGGGTTACGTGCATGAGTCACGTGCACGAAGACACGTTACTGAAGACACGTCAGATCAAGGTTAAAAAGACACGATATAAGATCATTAATCAATCAACCCATTTCATTAATGAACTTATCTATTTGAACTTTGTGACAAATATCTACCCTGCACCCTAAAAGTCTACCTAATTTTACTAACCTAAGAATTCTGCCAAATTCCACTAATATAAGATTTCCGCCGACGTCTACTAAGGACCTAAAAATTTTACTAAACCATATAAACTAACCCTAACTACTATACTGCCCCGAACTAAGTAGAAGTCTAAGCTTAAGCTTAATATATAAAAGTACCAGAAGAACTAGTACTCTATTATAAAAAGAATACTTAAAGAACCCGAACCTAAATCTAATACTAACTCTATACCTAATACCGAACCTAAAGCCGAATAAGAACCCGTATAAGAAACTAAGGATAACCTAAGCCCGCTTAATACCTTAGATATTTATATAATTGGAGCTACTCTACTTGCATAACTTGCTAGGAAACTAGAATATACAATCTTCGCTGTTATAATAGCCGATATTAAAAAGGCCTTAGCACTAAAGAAGCACACTAACCCCGCCATAAAGGTACCCGTAGAGTACTATAAGTATCTAGATATATTCTTATAAAAGGAAGCCAACAAGCTACCAAAACGCCGTCTATATAATTATAAGATTATAATTAAAGAAGGAAAACACCCCGGATTCGGACCGCTATATAGAATATTCTAAAACGGACTCTAGGTACTATCCCTTAACCCGCCGAAATTCGTCCACACGGTATCGATAAGAACCAACCAATAAGATCAATGTGATCAAATTGTCGTGATGAGAAATAAAAAGCCGTTGTAAAATTGGGCAGCGGCCGCGGCTCTAGTAGTGAGTTTTTAGCGACCCGATTTGGCTAAATATTATATTAAGCCGTCTAAACAAGGACTATATCATTGGAAGTACGATTAGAAGGCATAGTTAATAGTATTGTATTGATGAAATCTACATAGGTTATACGCGTACTTCTGATTCTGGTGTTCCCGCACGGACCATACACTCAGTGGACGTCGGCGGGTTAAGGGATAGAAGTACTTAAACAAATATCTGGATAAAGGATTTATTAGAGTAAGTTCTTTACCTATAGCTATACTAGTAATCTTCGTTAAGAAACCTAATAGTGGTCTACGCTTCTACATAGACTACTAGGCTTTTAACGTTATTACTATTAAGAACCAATATCTAATCCCGTTAATCTAAGAGATACTAAACTAATTAAGTAAGGCTCGCTTTTATATAAAGCTTAATATTATCCACGTATTTAATCGCCTCCGTATTATAAAAGGAGACAAATAGCTTACTGCATTTCGTACTTAATACGGGTTATTTAAGTACTTAGTAATGCCATTTAGCCTTATAAACGCCCTAAGTTTATTTTAATACTTTATAAATAATACCCTATACCTGTACCTGGACGTTTTTTATACTGCTTATATTAACGATATTTTAATATACAGCAATAATCTGGCTAAATACTAAAAATATATTAAACTGGTCCTGCAAGCCTTACGCGGAGCCAGCCTATAATTAGATATAGATAAATGCGAGTTCTATAAAACGGAAGTTCTATACCTTGGACTTATTATTTTTATAAATGGCATATAAATAGACCCTAAGAAAGTTAAAGCAATTATAAACTGGTAAGAACCCAAGAATATTAAGGATGTACGAGCCTTTATAGAATTCGCTAACTTCTACTAATAGTTTATTAATAACTTCTCCGCCTTAGTTTTACCCCTTATGGCCTTAACCCAAAAGGATAAAGCCTTTATCTTTAATAAAGAATATAAGAAAGCTTTTACTTACCTAAAAGTTATATTTGCTACTATACCTATGCTTTAACACTTTAATCTAAACTAAATAAGTGTTGTAGAAGCTGACTTATCCGACTATGTTACTAGAGGCATTCTGTCTTAATAAGGAAGGAGTATTATACCCTATAGCATACTTTTTAAAATAACTAAGCCTAGCTAAATATAATTATAAGATCTATAATAAGGAACTATTAGCTATTATTAGATATTTTAAATAATAGCAACCTAAACTAGAAGGCTCCGGATTCCTAATTAAGGTTCTTAGTAACTATAAGAACCTACAATATTTTATAACCACGAAATAGCTAAGCCACCATTAGGTCTACTGGTTAGAATATCTATCTCATTTCTAATTCTTAATTACGTACCGCCTAGGCGTTTAAGGTTAAAAACCTAATGCCCTAACCCAATGTTTATAAGATATACTAGCACAGGAAGAAGCGCGTACCTACCGTAATTAAACCCTACTTCGCCCTAAGATATTTAACCCTCCTATTAAAGACGTTATAATGCACATCCTTAAAATAACTAATTAATTAATTAAACAGATAATAGTTAATAAATACCTAAATAATGAGTTTATCTAAGAAACGCTTAAGCTAATTTAAGACGGCGTTAGACGCTCTAAAAAGATTTCTCTAAGTAAATATAAAGCTTATAGAGACCGCTTATACTACTAGAACCGTCTAGTTATACCTAACCACAACGAACTTAAGCTTAAGCTCCTTAAACATGCACACGATCTACTAGTAGCCGGCCACCTAGGCTAAGGAAAAACCCTAGAACTCCTCTAATAAGAGTACTATTGGCCGAATATGCATAATATAATAAAAAGGTACATCTCTAGCTGCTATACCTACTAACAAGCCAAAGCTTTACATAAGACGTATAATAGCTTTCTAAAGCTACTACCTATTCTAGACCGAGGATAGAAGGATATCTTAATTAACTTTATTATTAAGCTCCCTATAAGTAAAGGGTATATAAATATTATAGTAGTTATAGACCGACTATTTAAGATGAAATACTTAATCGCCTACCCTAATATATTAGCACCTACTATTACCTAATTGTTCCTGGATTACGTATAGAAACTCTATAGACTTCCTAAAACAATTATCTCTAATAAAGGTAAATAGTTTATCTCTACGATTTAGAAAGAACTAACTACCCAACTCTATATTAAAGCACTATTATCTATAGTATATTACCCGGAAACGGACGGTTAAACGGAACGTGTAAATGCTATAATAGAACAGTATATTTAGATATACACGTTATATTTATAGGACGACTGGATAAACTGGCTTGTATTTACCAAGTTTACTATAAATAACTCCGTCTCAGAAACCATAAAGGTCTCCCCATTCCTAGCCAACTACGGCTAGTACCTACGAATGGGTTTTAAACCCTTTAGTAATGTCCCTCGCCCCGCTTATTATGCCCCATAGGTTATAGAAGTAAATAAATTCGTAAAGAAGATGGAAGAACTATAAGAGTTCCTTACTAACAAAATAATATAGGCCCAATCTGTCTATAAAGCCGCAGCAAATAAGAACCGAACCCTAGTACTAGCCTATTAAATTAGCGACTTTATCTGGCTAGATATAAGAAATCTAAATATAAAACAACCTACTAAGAAACTTAATTGGAAGAACGCCGGCCCTTATAAGGTTAAGAGAGTTGTCTCTCCTTATACCTACCAACTAAAACTCCCTAATACGGTTAAAATCCACCCTATATTCTATACATTAGTCCTCCACCCCACTGCCCCTATATTAGACGCCCTGCCTAGATAGATCTAGGACCCTCCCCCACCAGTTAAAGTGGATGGTAAGGATGAGTACTTTATTAAAAGAATTAACGATATTAAGTACAATAAATGGAAACGCTAGTATATATACCTTATAAAGTGGAGAGGCTTTACTAAACCCTTATGGGAACCTATTAACTCTATAGGACTTACACAAGCCGCAGAAGACTTTTATGAACTCTACCTAGAACTACTATAGCCCTATCTTGCAGAAGCTTAAGTTTAAAGGGGGGGTACTATTACGGGACCACCCTGTGACACCTTGCACACGTTCACCTGTTTCCACCGTCTTAACCTCTATATTAACGACTTAGTTAATTAAGGCACGTAACGGCAATCTAAGGTAATTTGCTATTACGTAACGGCAATCTACAGCAATCTGCCGTTCTCTACTATATTCCACTAAATTCTACTAAGATCTGCTAGGACCACGACCCAAAGCCCATTCTACCCCGTATACGTGTTAACCAAGCAACTAAGTTAACGATATATACCCTTTTCTTCCCATTTTCCTACTTTCTTTCCTTACGCAACGTCTTGACTTTATTACACGGTTTATGTACGTAGCTTAATAATATCTACTTTGCTATATATTATCGTCGCTTATACTCACTCCGTGACAAACCAGGATAAATAAATCCTTTTTTTAGATGTTTGTTAAGGTATTATTGTATTATAAGTAGTTTTTCTTATAATATACCGTATAGTGGACCGAACTTTAGTATTATACTAGGCTTAAGTTCTGATTTTATAATTTTATCTTTTTGCTAATAAAATGAAAGGCATGGCCTATATTATATAAATTTTAAGAGGTTTTAATATAATATCTTCACATTCTTTACTATAATTAGCAGTTATAGATTTATTATATTAGCTTAAGGTTTATAGTAAGGGTAATTTATACTATATTAAATTTAAATAGTTATATGCATATTTATAGGGCAAATAGTTTTTTAAGTAATGACTTCGGCAGTAGGTTATATGGAACTTTAGTATTTTTTTAACCCAGCTAATTAAGGGGTTATATTGTTTTAGCTATCCATATTTAAGTATAACTTTATATTACTTTAAGGGTGTTATAAACAGGGAGATGTGTTTAAGGTATTTGCCTATTTATGTTTTTACTAGGGCGTAGTATATTATTTTACTATGTATTAAGGGTTTACTATTAAAGCCTTATAGGCCTTAGGGCTTATTAAGTTTCTTTAATTTTAGGCGTTAAGTTTTTATGTAGTTTATATTAATAAAGCCCATACTAGTAGCTCCGCTATTTATTAGAATTTATATCTTCTTCTATTTTCTAAGTATTTAAATTTTGCTAAGTATATTAAGGGAATTATGTTGTGTATTAGCGCTAGAAGAGCCTAGATACTTATACTCTTCCACTTTTTATTTTAAGGTGCGACTTGGCCTTAAGATAATTTGTTTTCTAAGTTAACCAAAAGTAAGATGCTTTATAGCATCTAAGTATAATTTATAGATTGGGTATAATTTAAGGAATAAATATAACTTAAGGAGCAGGAGGAACTACGGCGGACCTTTTTAAAAGGGTAAGTTTGGCAGTGCTTTTAAATATATCCCTTTTTACCGCATCTAAAGTATTCTCCATTTATAGCTTAAGTTTTTTGTTTATTAGTTCCTAAGGGTATATAGGATTAAGCAGCATTAAGGTCTATAGGGTTGTATATAGGGCTTTTAGGTTTTAGAGACGGGTTGTGCTTTGGGGTATATACTAGTTTTATAGTATTTTAAACGCAAGGTGTAATTAACTTTAGAGAATAAGTCTGTTTGTTGTATTAAAGGTCCTTATTAATTTGTTAACATATTATAGCAAATTTAAATAGGTTTTTTAACAGTTCCCTACCTACTAACTAGGCTCTAAGTTTATCTAAAATAGCTTATTAAAAGGCAGCGACTCTAGCGGCTCTATTCTAATCTAGTTCGCTAATAAGGCCTAAAAATTCTAAAAAGAAGCTAGTAAAATCTCAGTTCCATTATTATAGGTTTTTAAGTTTGGTAATAGCTATATGTTCACGGCTAGCGTTATTATATATTTGTTCTAGCAGAGAGATAAAGGTTTTAAAATTAATAAAGGTGCCATTATAGAAGAATAGATTTATAATTTATATAGCGTCCTTACTTAAACAAGACATTCTATAGCTAACCTTACTAGCCTTAATAGGGTATTAATTGTAATTTGTTAAGAGTTTAAAATAGAGCTTAGTTATAAAGGGATATAGGTTATTTTGGTTTTTATTAAATATTAGAGGATTAGGGAGCTTTTTAGACTTTATAGTGGGTACTAGGTTTGCTATAGGTATAGATTAAGCTACTATTACTGGTTTAGTATTTGAATTTAATGGGTTAGGTTTAGGTACTGTTATTTTAATCTTATTTATAAGTGTTGCTATTAGGGTCTATAATATAAATACCTTAATATTACGGAGTTCTTTATGGAGTGCTTCCATTAATTACTAGTACTAGGCTTCTAGTGCAGCCCGCTGCTAAGCTAAGGCGTCTATAAAGGACTATTGCATTATGGTTAACTGTTCCCTAATTAGGGTTATAATACTTATAGTTATTAAAAGGGATTTAAGTTTGTTTACTATTTTAATAGTAGTTGTTTTAATATAATATAATATAAGGGCGCGAAGAGGCTTTAAGGAAGATTTAAAGGAATAATATAAATTTTATCTAAATCTATAGGTATATAGCTCTTGTAGAGTATAAGATATTATATAAAGAAGAGAAAGGAATATAGGAAACTTATAACTAAATATTTAGGGTCTTAGTAATAGACGCGTAGGCATAAGCCTATATGGATTTTAATAGGTTTTAACCAAATTCCATTATATTAGTAGAATTTAGTAGAATTTAATTAAATTGGTAGAATTTGGTAGAAAATAGTAGATTATAGTAGATAATTGCGGATAGTTATAGATAGTTATAAATAGTTACAGATAGTTATAAATAGTTGTAGATAGTTATAAACAGTTTTATATAGTTATCTATTAAGTGTTTTATTAAGACATTCCTACTATAACTGGGCTAGTCCCGTTACAGTACTAGATAATTAATAGCCTGCTAGCGTTTTATAAGGTAACTAAGGTATAGGTTAACTCTAAATTTTATATTAATAGGGTAGGAATATTAAGAATAAATAGAGGATCTACCCCTTAATATTGGCCTAAGTTTTAACTAAAAACAAGATCTTATTTTAAAAACTATATCTAATTCTAAAAACCATATTCTAATTCTAAAGACTATATCCTAATTCTGGGTTCTAGATATACTAACGTAACTAAAAAGGTATAGTATTGAGCTAAATAGACTATTTTTAGTTCTAGCTTAAATTGTAATCCTAAAAACTAGATCTGGTTTTAGAGATTAGATCCTAATTCTAGTTTTAGGATATAGGCTAATTAACTACTATAAAAAGGGCATAATTTTAAAAACTAGATCCTATTTTTAGAAAATAGGTCAATTAACTACTATAAAAAGAGGTTAACTGTATCTGTATTTATATATTAGGTTTAGCTTGTTTTAGGACTACCTCCGTAATTGTTTATAGGCGCCCCCACTATATTAGAGCCCATATATTGTAAAACAAAGTATAATTAGTTATAGACTAATAAACGCTGCCTATAACTTTCCGATAATACTAGAATCCTATATACACACTACATTTTTAGCCATAACTAGAGACTGCAAACAATATACCCGCACTTTGGGTTATTGTAGCTTAGTATTTAACTAAGCCCCGCGAAGCCTCAGTCTAAGCTATGTTGGATTAGCTTGACTTTTCCACGCCTAATCCTCCTTATATTCCGCTTGCACCTTACTTCCTTCCTTATACTTTTCTTCCTCGTCATTTCCTTATTCTAAGACGCCCGACATGTCCTTAGCCTCCCTATACTTATTTACTTCTCTACTATTATACCGTCCATTATATCCTAGTCTTTTATATCCCCTCCTCGCCTACCTACCTACTTACCATATTGGCCTTCCCAATATAGCTCTTAGCGCGTTTGCCTACAATGGCAAATCTCTTTAGATTAGAGACAATTAAAATAATACCTATTAGAGAGGGACTAAACGGTTTTCGCGATTTATTTAACTCGACTTATAAGGATCTAGGTATCTCTAACTTATTAGACGCGTTATATTAGATAGGCAATAAAGGTAACCGTTAATTTACCTAGTATAAGCTCTATCTAATACTTATAGAACTAAAAGATATCTTACTTAATCTAATACTAGCTCTATAGAGCCTTCTTACTTTTTATTTATTTCTATCTAACGGCGGTAATAAAAGCCTCTTTGGTAATCTATTAAGACTTAATTTAGCGGTTAATTTTAACGGCTTTAATATTAAATAATTTATACCTCTTCTAAATATAATTCTTTGGATGGATTAAACCTAATAAGGTTATCTAGGAAAAGGTGTATACTACTATTATAGAGTCTACGCCTCCCCCCCCCAACCGCTACCATTCTACATTTAAACTCTATATTAACGTAATATAAGCAGCTTTGCCAACTTATCTAAATATAGGAAATACGTGGATAATATTCTAAAGGAGGAGCTAGGCCCTCTTTATATAGGGATTCCTAGCTTATATAAAGCATTCTTTATCTCTGCCGTCGCCTCCCTTTGCTCCTCCGCCGTCGTCGCAGGGGCGCCGCTAGTTACTGTATATACCCCCTAAGGACGCGTCACCACAACGCGTCGCCACCGCAACCAACGATTCCACTACAACCAGTCTGCCACAGAGCAGACAACCTCCACTACAACCGTCTGCCACACAGTAGACGACCTCCACTACGACCAGTCTACAGCCGTCGCGCTATAGACGACTGATGATGGTTCTGGAAGAGTCCTCCACATGCGTTTTCCTGCTTACATAAGCAGGTTCCCTTTGCTTCCATTTTGGTCGGTATCCTTTATCTCAGTAAGCGACTCAGACGGCAGACTGAAGGCGCACTCACTAATACTAAAGTATCACTAGTCTTTATCTAAGAAAACGCCACTTTTTTTTAACTAATTAGCTATCTACTAACCTTGAGTCTACCCTGCCGTCTAAGGACCTTTGGTGCGAGTTTTAGTAAGGCTTAACTTAAATTTTTATAATTTTATATAAGAGACACTCTTTCCGTATATTTAACCCCCTAATAATACCTATTTAACCTAATAACCTAACAAGTTAAGTTAGACCAGTCTTTTCTATAATTAATTACTTTTTAATAATGGGAACACTACTTCCTTACGAGTTACGCGCTTCTAGTATTTAGGTAGACACTAACGCGTCCTTATCCTCCCCACTCTCTAATATTAACTCCCTTTCCCCCTTATTACCGTCCTCTATATCTCCGTCGCCTTAAAGGCAAGTAACTATATCCCTTACCAGTTACCAAGGGCAAATTAGAAAATAGCGGAGCCCTTTTTTTTAGCGCCAAAAGCTACGGGCGATATAAATACTATAGCAGCAGAACAACTTTAATATTAAGCAATTCCTTAAGGCATGGGTTATAGAGGGTGTTAATAATAGATCAGGTGGCCTCTATATTAGTTAGTAGATCTTATTATTATATTCTGCTTTAGAATAAGCGGAGGTTTATGCAGCCCTTTAATTAACTAGTTATATATTAGCAGGGGATATTTCCTTAACAGAACTTATCCGAGAACTTAATGCACTACTTGGGCAGCTATATTTTAATAAGTTTAACCACTCTACCTCTATAGAGAAGGTTAACTTCTCTTAAGTGTTAGAAAAAATTTAATCGACTGCTCCTATATAGACTGCTCTGCTTAAAAAGCTTATAAGTAATTAACGCCAAGGCTAGAGCAGTTATAAAGGATTAGGCAATTCTAAGATAGTCTAGTAGTAGTTATATTTAATCACTTCTATTATCTATAGAAGTCGTGCGCGGTCTACTACCAATTTCTTTATAAAAATGTTAGGAATCTACCTACTTAGAAGTGGTATTAAGTGTTAAGTTATTAAGGTATTAGCTAGGCTAGGTCTCTATAATAGTTATAAATATATTAATTAACACCTTATAGATATTACTAATAATGCAAAGGAAGATTTAACCCCCTAGCTTATATTTTATATAGCTAACTAATAAAAAGAATAAGCTACTAAGCCTTATAGTTAATCCTTAAGCGCTACTAGTCTATAATAACTTTAATTTTAAGGACGACGTTAGAGATTAAGTGCTTGGGTCTTTTAGAATAAGAATGCGTAATATAACTACTATGCTTCTTGTCCTTTGTTCTAAGATTCTAACTACTAGCCTTAAGCAGTTAATGTTTAACCCATCACAACCGCTTCTTTTTAATAATATTATCTTATCTCTAGGTCTTTAACGGGACTATATCTTACAGCAGTTGTTAATATACTTTATTACTACTGCTATCTGCAAGCTTTATTTATAAGCAGTTAAACATATTTTTAGTAGTAAGCTAGGTCTTTTTCCTATAGTACTAAAGCTTAACCTACTATCTCCTTAAAAGACTGCTCTATAACAGCTAGGTGCGATTTTTCATAATAAGGGTATAACTAAAGGTATAAGTCGGGCTATTTTACCTAGCGCCTTTGGCTTGCCTAGGGCGATTAGAAAACCGTTTAATACATTAGGAGCGTAAAAACTGAGTAGTCTCTTGCTAGTTAAGCTTTTAACCATTAGGACTAGTTACTTAGGCTACTCACGTTCTTTTATATCCTTTAAAGTTTCCTCTACCTTATAGTTCGCACTTACTGGGAGAGTCCTCCTGGCACTTACTTAAAGGCCACACTCCTTTATAATATTGGCTACTAAAACTGGCATGGAATCTTATAAGAGAATACTAAATTCCATCTTATTAAGCTATTAATTATATAAGGCTGGACAGCTTAAGTGGTTACACTCTAGTATAACGTGCTTAGTACTAATAGATAGTTCTAAGGGGTTAATAGTAAGGAAAATTATAGGAAAGAGCCCTATAATAATACTATTATATAGCTAACTCTATCTTAATTTCTTAAGTTAATTAAGCGTGTATAATAACGGGTATTTACCTACTCCGCTTAAACCGGTTAAGGGTATAATAATAAGGAGTTTTTTAGTATATATTGGTATCTCTAACAGGTTAAAGCTTTTATAGTTCTATGGTATGCTATTTATTATAGCAATATTAGTCTAATCTACTAACTTGTTAATCCACTCTCTATTTAGTTCTATAGGGCTAAGTAGTTATAGTACGGGTATAAGATACTTTATCTTTAATGGCTTCTTACAGATTAGATTACGACTGCTAAGCTTTAACAATTAATTCTTATATTAAGTCTAGTAAATCTAGCGGGTTAACTAAATACCTTTAAAGCAATTAATCTTGCCCTAGAGTATATTAACTGCTACTATACCGTTGACATAAAACTATATAAGAACTCCACTTATAATATTAAAAAGACATTTAGATGGGTTGCGCTTGCTAGTTTATATATTTTTTAACTATATACTATACTGGAGACTTTATTTAGTTAAAGAGCCGATTCTAAATATAGTAAAAAGTTAGTACTTACTAATATATTTAGTCTTACATACTATCTCTAGGCTAAGGGTTATACACATATTTAAGCAGTTAATAGTAATTATAACAGTTAATTTGAGTCTACTAATATTCTTACTAATAGTATAGAGCTTCTTAAAGAAAAGATTTACTTATTTAATCTTTAAAATGTTACTTTACCTAATAAGATTATTTCTATTTTATCTAAAGATAAGAAGCAATCTACTACTACTACTAAGCTATTAGCACTTAGAGATTATATAGAGGTAATTAATAATATATTTTATACTAAAGATGGAGGTTATTAACTGCTTTACTTTAACTTTACTTAACTTAACTGCTATACTTTACCCCCTTAACCCCTTAACCACCTATTTAGCTTATTACTTACCACCCCCCCCAACTACTTATTTGGCTTATTGTTAACTACTTCTTCTATAACTACTAGTTAAAGACTGCCCTTATTTTTACTCTCTTTGCCTTATTTATTATAGTTAACGACTGCTTACTAACTCCTTACTCCTTATAGTCTACCCCTTTAAGTTACTACATGGTTCGTGCCTAATATCTCTTATATTATTATCTTAAGAAAACCGTCTTACTAACTGCTTGTAGTAGACCACTTATTATAGTTGGCATTTATAATTCTAATAGCTTTACTGGCCGTCCCAACTCCTCTCTTCTTAATATTAACTTTTTTAATGTCCTCTGTCTCAACCCGTTTAAGATATATACTGCTAGGTTCCTAAAGTTATAGATTTAACAGCTGTCGCTTCACCTCTACCCTAATAGGCTCCGCGACTGGACTCTACCTAAGGGCGTAGATATAGTGACTTTAAACAATATTAAGGACTGGTTAATAGGCCCCTTTAATACTGTTGCTATGGATAGGTGGGTAGCAGTCGCTTATAGGGGTTAAGTAGGCTAGTAGTTAACCTAGGATATAAACCGCGACCTAGTTAACCGCTGTTAGCCTCTCTAGTTATATGCTATCCGCTTTAGCCTCTTAAGTGGGCCAACTTAAATTAGCAGTAATAAGAGTGGTAAGGATGCTAATAAATTAATTATAATTAGCAGTAATAAGGATGAGGGTAATGCCGGCTAGGAGCAGTCTCGGTAGTCTTAGCAGTCGCGGCAGTCGCAGTAGTTGGATAATAAGCAGTCCCCGCTTTTTAGGGAGAGACAATGACGTCTATATACCTTATAGGAGTCGCAGTAGTCCAACTCTATTAAGCTGTCGGATAACGAGGAGCCCACGCCTCTTAAGGAGAGGCAATAATAGCTATATGCCTTCTCCACAGGTTAAATATTAACTAGTGGGAGTACTCTAATATTAACTGGTTATAGTGGTGGTGCTCTAGCGTCTTATAGCGTAGCCTTAAGCACGTCCACCTAACTACTACCAGTCTATCTAATAGAGGAACGTCAGACCAATCTTCTTAATATAGCAAGTCATTAAGGCGCTATTATAATTGGCATTGTGCGCGGGTTAACTACTTCGGCGTTCCTTCCACCTTAATATATAGTGGTGGCGAGTCTCAATACTCATAATTAACTAAACTATTAAGTATAACCACCTAATCTATTCTCTAACGAGTTGCCGCTATACGGCAATATAATGCGCACATTATTAATTTCCTTTAATAATATCTCAAATCTTAGTTAACTGGTTGGCTGGTTTACTAGCAACTCTAAGAAACAGGTAGCTTAGTTTTTAGACTAGATAAAGTGGCATAATAGTATACCTCTGCTAGCAGATCAACCAGCTCCTCCCAACTCCTTAATCTAACCGCTCTCACGCATGTCCATAAATCTTTACTTAACTCCTTAGACTCCCTCCTAATGCTTTACTCCTTTAGCTTTAACTCCTCGGACTTCTTCCGCTTTAACTTGCCGGCCTCTCTCCCAGCAGTTTGCTCCTTATAATTAGGCTACTCAAGATCCTCTATTATTAACTACTTAGGCTCCTCCCTAATTAACCCGTTAGCCTAGGCCCACATTTATAGACGTGTATAATAATAAGGAGCATATTTTATAAGCTGCTTAGAAGTTGTGCATATAACTAGTAGATTATAGTTTAGTGGATAGTTTAATAGATAGGTTTATAGTTCTCTTTTTAGGATAAATAAGTGGTAACTTATAGCCTTTAAAATAGTTAAATAAATAGGCCAATTAATTCCTTAACTGCTTTCTAGTTTAATTTAATATAAAAGTTTACTTAGAGATTAACTACTTATACCCTACTAGTATATAATAAAGATAAACTATTTAGGAATGCTAAGCCCTTCTTATTTACACCTCCCACATTTCTAAATATACAGCTTTTGGTATTAACGACCGCTTACGCCTATCTCACCCATCATTTCTTATCTCTTTACTATAGTTTTTTAACACTAGGCCGCTAATATTCTTACTAATAGGTGCTAATATTAACCGCCTATACGAGATAGAAGCTATATCCTTTAAACCCCACTGCATCTTATTAGTAGTGGAATCTATAGTCTTTACCCTTTTTTTCCTACCTTTACGAGTTCCACTGCTAGGAGTTATAGATAGTTCTAAGCTAGGCTCCATACTATCGGTCAGCGAAGCAGTCTACAAGTCCACTAGTTAAATCTCCAGCGCTATTAGTTAAGTCTCTAGCACCAGCAGTTTAGTCTCTAGCACCACGCTCTTACTACTCTACGATTCTAGTTCCTGCGACTACTCGCATTTAATTTCTCGCTGCTGTAACTAGTGTAAACCACTATAACCTCATCCTGGCAACTGGTTATACTATAGTGGAGGGGATGGTATACTACACTGGTTAAGGGGAGATGGAGTAACTTCTCTAGCTAAAGATGGCACTACTATTAAGAAAGAGAATTCTAATACTAAGCTAAATAAGCGTATATAGTTCTCCATAAGCTTCTTCTACTATAATACAACTAGTAAAGCAGTCTTATTATTAATCTTGGTTTATCTTTCTACAACTTATACCCTTTATTTATTAGCTATAAGCTTACTATTACTAGCGCTACTAGCCATAGGTAACGAGTTACTAGTGCTAGATACCAGTTTCTTAGGTTTTCTAGACTCTGACCACTTAGCTAGTATACTATCTATATTCTAGCGAAGGAACTAAACTAGCTACTCTCCCTAAGCTATAATATGCTTCTACTTGTCTAATAGGAAATACTTATAGAGATCTTCTATAGTTTGTATTAGAAACTTAGTAGCTAAGGTAACCTTATTAAAGGCGCGTGTAATTGCCTACTAATAGTGACTAGGTAAGAAATATAAAGAAGGTATTAGAGCAAATCTCTCTTTTATTAGGACTAGCTTATCCGCTTATACTTAATACTACTTAATCAGCCATTAGAGAGCAATACCTTGCTTTAAGCCTAAGGTTGGTTTTTAAAGGGAGATAGGAGCAGTTGGCGCAGTAGTTATAATAAAAAAATTAGGGTTATAACCTATACCGTTATAACAACTTCTATAGTGCCTTTGGAGTTTGCGTCTTAGGATTACATTTGTCCTCCTAGAGAAACTTAAATAGGTATTTATAGTAGTAGTTACTATTCAGCATAGCCCTCTAATAATCGCTTATAGAGTCCCTACTTTTAATCTCCATCGGCAAAATATGGTACCCTTTCAATGGCCTCAATGGTTGGTAGTTGACGCAATTGGCGCGCAGTTGAGGTCATTTGGCAACTCGACCGACTAGCCTATGTCGTGTTTTTTTGACACGCAGCCTGCGCGCAACCTGCGCGCAACCTGCCAAGCATACAGCTCGGCCAGTGTTGCCGAAAGCTCCGGGAGTGTTGAAATACGCCACATCGCAAAATCTTACACTAGATGAACTTTAGCACCGTGCGCGCACACTTCATAAGCTTTCAATACAAAATTCTTTAAAATTATCGCCATTAAAGCTATACTTAATCGTATAATATTGCAACTATACTCTATTTTTGGTATATCTAAGATCGTGCGATCTTAGTATTAGAAATGGCCAATAATATATAGCCACCCCAAAGTGCGCAGAGATATATCTAGGATAGATTAATAATATATCCAAGATATAATCCAGGCACCCTTATATACTTACCTATCTTAGGTAGTTCTTCTATACTACTACTAACAGAAGCAACTTAGTCCTTAATTAAAGACTTAGAACAATTACAGAAGGACTTCTTCTATAAAGGGTAATAGGTGCAGGAGAAACCCATATATATAAACATTAAAGATAGTAATCAGGATATATCTAGCTTATATTAGGAGTATTACAAAGATATACAATCCTAAATATTTACGCTATAACGATCTACTAATGCCTCTTCTTCAATACTAGTAGTAAGTAGAATTCTATAACGTGAGCTATATATAATATATAAACTAATTATTTCTATAATATAGCCAGGCTTAATATTAATTACACAAACTAGATCGCTTGCAGTAGAAAGACTTATATTTAGTTAAGAGATACCGGAATATCCTATATCCTCTAAGCACGGGATTGGATATATAATAGATTTATCTAGCCTATAGCTAAACAATAAGAATATTACTAAGATGTATAAAAATATAAGAGACTATATCCTAAATAGATCTTATATATAACTAGGTTCTAATATAGATAGATACAATACTTATATATATTAAGGAACAAGATAAGTATAATATACCCTCTTCTTAGTCTCTAAAAGTGCTTTAGGAGACAGATACCCTATACAGGCGTGTTTTACTGCGAATACTTAGACCCTTAGCTACAAAACTTTCACCACAAGTAAGTTATAGAGGAAGACTAGGAAAGAATACATAAATTACAAGAAAAGGTATAATATATCTATAATATTATGTTACTATATCTAAGTTATAATATAGACATTATGTACTCTTATACATTTCCTTAGCGATTTAACAGAATTAAATTAAGATAATCTTAAATAAAGAGACATAAATATATAAGATACTTATTTATATTATCTATTCTTATTAACGTATATAGACTTTATAACAGTATTTATTATACATTTTAGCACTAGATTGCCTATATAGAGCAAAGTACTAGTTATAAGCCATATCTTTATATTATAAAGTACACGGTTAGTATCTAATATATCCTAAATATATTATAACTATAACTAAGCTATAACCAGTTACTTACAGATAGACCTATAGCAAGCATATACTATACCAAGGGAAGTTAAATATAAAACCATAAAAAACACTACCAAAAGTCTCTTTCTTTAGTTTTAAGATACTTATTAAAATATTTAAGAGATTTACTTAACCAAGGCTATTAGGGCACTCCAGAAACCTATACAGCGGTAGAGCACAGGAAGAAAAGATTAGATAATTACGGTAAGTTATTATAATACGTATATAACTATAATATAACCTTAATATATCTAGGCTGTAACCATACCCAAGGACCTAGAAAATGGGTACTAGCCCCTTATAACATAGAGTTTAACTATATATGGCTAGATAATATTAAGGATTGCCTATATATTATTTTAACTTCTTATAGCAAACATACGCATCCTCCAGCGCCTCCATTAAAGGTTCTGTTGGGAATATATCACGTGTGGTCACGTGTAGCCGCGGCACTAGCGTGGCGAGGAGCCTTAAGCTCCTCGCCCTCCCTTATTCCAATAAACAAGCTTTATTAACTAATATCACTGTAACCCTACTTAAGTAGTCGTTATTGGTGAGTCACCCTATGTAACCAACACTAATCAGTGGTTAAATACACAGTCAACCACAGAGCAGCTAGGTTTTCGAACAGAAGAGACAGTCTCGTGTAGGGGTGCTATATACGCTCATATGGAATGGATCCCGGCGATACGGTGCTACCTTAGACTTGCGGAAAACTAGTAACAGAAGTGTTACTAAATACTAGGAGATACCAAGTTGCGTCCATTATATAGAACAACCACGTTTACGAAGATTTGGTTAAGTACTTTAGGTTAGAAGTGTTACTAAACCTAAGGTCCTAAGTTAACGTCTAAAACGCGTCAACGACATCTTAAATTGCCTACCTCTTGATAGCAAACCTACGAGATCCTACAAAACTAAAAATCCTACCTATCTTTAACGTACGACACCCCGTCAATTCTATACCTACTATGGCGTTAACCTACCCGAAGAAGTATAAGGAAGATATTAACCCAAAGATATAGAATAAAGCCATAATTAACCTTGTAAACGCTAATGAATAAGACTTAAATGGATTTTTATTACACCGTATAGCACATTATAAGGATAGTGAATACAACAATACCGCGCTATAGGAATGTATAAAGGAGAACTTTGTTGGATGGATAAAGGAAATATAGGCCCCCGTGAATAAGGATATCGTATGGGACTTCCGTAACTTCCTTTGGGAGAATGGAGTATTTATCCCTAAGGACGGGGGTACTATTAGAGACAACATTCAGGAGTAGGTTATTAACATAAAAGAAGAACACGAATGGACTCTATAAGAGATTAAGCACCAACTACGCACTATAAGGAAGCTTAACTTACAATAGAACCTAAGCAATATACCTCTAGAGATGAACCTACCTCCACCTTTAACTCCTCTGTATCTAATTTAACCCGTAACCTTAACGTCGGATACTACACCCTAATGAGAGCAGGCATAGGATCCCATTGCTTCGCGATTTAACGACCTTTAGACTCCACCGACCAGACCTATATCCCCACTGCAGCCTGCAATATAACCCCCACCTCCTCCATCTCAATCTCAAATTGGAGGCAGTTTAAAATTGCTTATAGAGCTTGCGAAGCTCTATTTAGATCAGGAGAAGAAGTTTAGAGGGGAATTATATAATGTTCTTAATTTGAAACTATATATCTTCTATGACTGTTGCCAGAAGGTAGGAATAGAGTCTAATTAATACCACAATGCCTATTCCGTTATGCTTAAGGGTCGAGCTAGTACCTTCTATTATGATCATTTAGCAGGAAAAGGATATAATTTCAACCGCATAATATATAAGTTAAGATGCCACTTTGAAACAGAAGAGAATAAGCAGCAGTATATGTTAGAATGGAGAGAGACTACCTTCTTAAGGATTATTGCTATAAACCCAGGTATTCCTCGGCTTGATTATTTTTAAAAGCTCTTTAACCAACTTTAGACGATTTAGCGTGGTTTATCCGAATTATATTAAGAGGATTTTAGCCTACGTAATTAAGTCATTAGCGCATGCTGAGGCGTTAAAGAATGCAATCTTGCTCTCTTTAATCCTGCAAATACTTATGAAGGAGTGTGTGCTTAATTAAGATCCTTTATTGGCACCGCTCTGCGCTCTTAAGAAGTACAGCAATTTAATGCCTAACCCTAACCTACTTTAATCAACCCGACCGACCAATACGATTATAACTGGACTGATCGAACATATGGTGGCCAGGGTAGGGGATATAGCAGAGGGTACAATTAACGTTGACTATAAAGCAACCGTGGAGGTCCTTGTGGAGGTTTATCTTAAAACAATTAACAGAAGAAATGCTATGTTTATGAAAAGCCAAATTACTAGTCAACTAGGCACCCTCTTAATAGACGAAAGAAGGTATATAATAAGTTTCGCCAGAGCGCATGAAATGTTGGAAATTGTAAGGTTACTACAGCCTACTTCTAAAGCTTCCTGGTTTAATATGAAGGCGAAGAAGATCTTAAGGGTAAGGTTAACGAGGCCAAACAGCTTCTTATGGATATAGAAATTAAGGACTACTCTCCTGACTAATACTTTACTAAGTATGGTGAGGTAGATAGCATACAAACTGTTGCTGTTCTTAATAACTAATCTACACTTTATGCTATCACAAAGTTAGACATTTTTAATAAGCTAAAGGAGAGTTCTATATTCTCCTTTAATAATAGATACTTGGCGAACGTCTTCTATAGTATTATGCCAGATACTAAAGCCGCAGGAGTATCTACAGTAGGAGAACCTTAAGTTTAAGCTCTTTAGCAGCTTAATAGCTCTGTTTAGATCGACCATTTAACGGCAGGCCAACACACGATTCGTTTTGGTAAGGGTACTACGATCTCTCTTGGCACAATTAGGGTCCGAACCCCCTTAGGGTGTATTACTTTCTATGTTGTTCCCACGAATACCCCATTTCTATTTTGCATTAGAGATATGGATAAATTAGGCGTTAAGCTTAATAACCTCAAGAATGTACTTATTTAGGGAGATAATCGGGTGCCTGTTGTGCGTAAGTGGGGTCACCCCTAGTTGCTCCTTTATTAACTAGAAAAGAGTGTTGCTTAAAGCCATTTAACTAAGTCAGAGTTACGTTAACTATACCGTCGTTTTGGCTACCTATCCGTTTACCAATTGCTTAGGGTTCTTCAGCGGGCAGGCTATAAAGTTGAGGTTAAGGCAATTAAGCATCTTATAAAGTACTATTATTACTGCTAAATGAACCAGAAGTCCCCTGGCCGATTCAAGTTCACCCTTAAAGATAACTACAACTTCAACTTCTGTATTATTGTTGACGTTATATATTTTAGCGGCAAGCTAGTACTCTAAGTTGTTAACTTCTCAACCTCCTTCTAAGCCGCACGCTTCTTAAAGGATATGTTAGCTAGAAACGTATAGGATACCCTTTAATTGTACTAGATTAATATCTACCTAGGACCCCCTAATCAAATCGTCTATAATATAGGAAAGAACTTTTCATCTACAGAGTTTTAATAATAGATAAAGGCAATGGCAATTAAGGTTAAGGAAGTCCCTATTAAGGTATATAATAGCGTTAGAAAAGTGGAACGATATTACGCGCCATTATACTGCGTATATAAGATTATCTCTTTGGAACTAGAGGACGCTAGTAAAGAACTTACCTTACAAATAGCTATTAAAGCTGTTAACGATTCCGCTGGCCCGGATAGACTCGTACCTATACTGCTAGTCTTCGGCGCCTACCCTTAAATAACTGACGATTCTCCACCATCTCTCTCCGTTGTGTAATGAGCTGAGGCTATTTGCAAGGCAATAAAGGAGGTCCGATATCTCTACGCCACACGTTAGGTCAACGACGCACTAGGAATAAGAAATGGCCTAAATACCTTAATTACGCTTGATCTGCCACTCCAGTCTAAGGTACGCGTATGGCGTAAAAAGGGAGGGTGGTTAGGCCCATATCAACTTATTACAATTAATGGTTAAACTTGCACTATTTAAATGCCTTACGGACCCACTTAATTCCGTTTAACTGTTATTAAGCCTTACTACAAAGATAATAGTTCTGAACCTTTGTAGGATGCCATAGAAGATGCCCTAAAGAAGAGCCACGATTAATAAGCTTTAGAAGGCGACCATGATTCTAATATAATTATAGCAGATATGCCGCAACCACAACATGGTAGAGGTCGCCTAAAAGGATCATAAAATTACTAATATCTTATTAATTTTAAAGAGCAATTCGTTGCCGCTATTAAGAGTAGAGTTGAGTTGTTAATAGCCTTTATAACAGCTAAAGAGAAGGCGGACTTCAAGCTCGCAAAACAACTCTAAAAGGAAGGCCGTATTATAACTCTAGGAGCCCCTTTCTAAGTATCTAACAAGTAGGAGATCAACAGTCTTATTACAAGAGGAGTCTTTAAATTTGAGAAATATAACCCTGCTAAGTTTAATGGAGTTCGTATCTTTAAGTCAAGAATAGTTAATAAGATTAAAGGCAAAGCCACTAACACCCTATTTAAGAAGTCAAGACTGGTCATTTAAGGTTATAATGATAATGGTAAGGAAGTAATTCTTACGCAATCCCCTATAATTTAACGAGCTAGTTAGCGAGTTATTATTATGCTAGCTCCCTCCCTAATAAAAAATGGAATGGCGGTTTATTTAAGAGATATCACTCAGGCCTATACCCAATCAGAGACGCGCCTTTAGCGCTTAATACTGGCATACCTTCTAGAGCAAATTCGCCACCAATATCCCAAAGATACGATTATGGTTGTGCTTAAGCCATTATATGGAATCACAGAGGTAGGAACTCATTGGTGGGCTACCTACAGCAAGCACCACAAAGAGAAACTTTTAATAACTACTTCTATATTCGATCTATGCTTCCTTATCACAACCACGGGAACCCTATTTGGAATCGTCGGCATGTAAACTGATAATATAATTATTGTAGGAGACGACCAATTCTCAGCTCTTAAAGAAGATAAGCTAGTAAAGGCAAATCTCATAGCAAAGCCAAAGAAAAAGCTTAATTTAATAATACCATTACTTTTTAATAGATGCATCCTCTCCCTAAACGAGGATTCTATTGCTTTATGCCAGAAGGGTTAAGGCAAGAAGATTAACGTTATTAATATTAACTCTCTAAAATAAGGATACGTGGAGTAACGCGCTTGCGGAGCTTATGTTGCTTCTATCTATTAACCTAAGGCTTCATTCGATCTCTCTGTTGCCGCCTAACACCAGGAACCAACTAAGGATAATATTCTTGCCCTAAATAAGCGTCTTTTCTGGCAAATAAACTATCTTAATTGGGGACTACTCTATGTGCCTATTAATCTTCCTACCGCCAAGCTCTTTGTATTTGTTAATAGATTGTTTGTAAATAACAAAGATTTTAGCTCCTAGCTAGGATATAAGATTATTATCGCGAATAAATCTACTGGAGAGAATGACTTCACAATCCACGGCAATCTTATCTATTGGAGCTTAACTAAGAGTAAGCGCGTCACTCAAAGCGTTCTAGCGTTAGAGATATATGGAATGGTTAGCGGAGTTAACATGGCAATTGCAATTGGAACTACCCTAAAAATAATTATAGATTAACTTGAACTTCCCGCTATCCCTACAATCGTGTGTACTGACTTATATTCCCTCTATAAGTGTTTAGTTAAGCTTGGTACCACAAAGAAGAAGCGCCTTATGATCGACATTATGGCACTTCGGTAATCTTACGAATGATGAGAACTCTTTAAGATTTGATGGATTAATGGCCAAGATAACCCAGTAGATGCAATGACAAAGGCAAACCCAAACAAGGCTCTAGAAACGTTTGTTAATACAAACGTTCTCTGTGTGCGAGTTGAAGGTTGGGTTAAAAGGGAGTAGAATTCTACCGTAACTGTCCACCAAGTTCTACCGCAACTGTCCACCAAGTTCTACTGCAATCTGCGGATACTGGTTTTAGCTAGCCAATCAGGATTTTCCATGCCCGGCATAAAAAATCGCTATTGGCTCGCTTACGCTTAGCGCCTTGGCGCCCTTAATATGATATCCACCCTAACTCCAAACAACTAATTAGGATTTTCCATCCCCAGGATAGAAAATCGCCATTAGTTTACTTACCACTAGCGCCTTGGCGGCCCTTGCGATATGTCTGCCTACCACTCCCTAATAATTATTCTTCTTCTTCTTTTCCTTAGCTTAGTATCTTTATTAGATAATAATCCGTAAGTTTCAGTTTAAAAGCATTTATGCAAGCCGTCACATATTGCAGTGGTAATAGTAAGTGAGGAGGATTGATACTTGTTACGCTAGTTAAGCGGTATTTTATATGTAGATGGCAACCACAAAAGAAGAGTTGCTAGTGTTGGGAATATATCACGTGTGGTCACGTGTAGCCGCGGCACTAGTGTGGCGAGGAGCCTTAAGCTCCTCGCCCTCCCCTATTCCAATAAACAAGCTTTATTAACCAATATTACTGTAACCCTACTCAAGTAGTCGTTATTGGTGAGTCACCCTATGTGACCAACAGGTTCTAATACAGCTTATTAAAGAACTTTAACAATAAATCCAGCAACAGTTAGGGCTAGGGCTTACTTTAAGTACATTATATCCAAGTTATATTAATACTCTATCCTTATTCTATTAGGCTCTTTTACATATAGCCCTTTAATAAAAGAGTTTTGCAAAAAATATAACGTTACTAGCCTTCTAAGCCTTTACTAAAGCCTTGCAAATCTTAATAAGATTTAATACCTAATTAAAAAGTAACAGCTTTTATCATTTCCGCAAGGTCAAGATATACAAGGGGTAATATTTAAAAAGCATCTATATTATAAAACAGGTCCTGGATATATACAAGATATATTCCACCAAGATAGCAAGCTAATAATTATATACTTTCAAAAAGGCCAGGCGGAAATACTCTCAATGTTAAAAACATTTAAAATTGATATATCTTTTAAACGGGTTGGTACAGCTAGGTTAGATAAGGTTGTAATTGCCGCAAATATCCCTAGAATTAATAAAGGTATTATATAACCTAGTTATATTACGGTTATATCACAGTTATATCTTTATTCTAATAAGGCTATAGTTATTATACTAATAAGAGTTTTTATAAACCAAGCCATAGGTCAATTAGCAGAAATATATTAACAACTTTTCTATACTATATTCCGCTTATATGAGAATTACGGCTATCCAACTTATTGGAGTTATATTCATAAACGTGGATTTTATGCAGCTCTTATAGATATAGATAGGGCGCAGGCAAAAGGTATTTTATAATACGTATATATTAAAAATATTACTAAAATATATTAGGGCTTGGCCTTTACCTAGCAGGGCCATATAAAGTCTGCAATTATATATTACCAAATCCACATTCTTCGCGGTATTCGTTGGGTTATTAGAGCCGGAAATATAAGCCAAGATAGTATTAGGCAGCATATAGCTTCGATTATAGAGGCTATAAGCCACAAGCAATACTACAAAATTTTAGACGTAATTAAAAGTATAGAGATATTATATCCCTAATTTATCCATATTATATCCACATTCTAACATTCGCGGTTATAGAAAAGTACAGCAACAACCATAAAATTGTAAACTGGTGTCAACATAAGCAATATATATATATTGCATCTGGAATAAATCCGTATTATAGTAAAATAGACAATAATATATTCTTTACAATTGTAAAGAATATAAACGCCGTTAAATGCTCCTATTTTTAAGCAAATAATCTAGGGCGTCAATTAAGCCTTCTTGCCGCTATTTTAATGTTTGTATATCTATTATATCCGTTATATAGTATTATAATAACAGATTTAGTGGGCAGAGAATCAATATTTTTAATTATAAAGCGTGGAAGGCGTATAATTAACATAGAATTTTATATACGTCGCGAACTACATCTGTCACTAAAAGAATAGCTCTTACAGAGAAGCGTAAATATATAGCTTTATTATAGCTCTAACGTAGATATATCGCTAATATAATCTGCTATAGTTCAACGAGGTTTAAAAGAGCTAGAAAAATCAAGAAAACAGGCTTATACTAGCAAAGGGAAAGCTAATGCTATATCTATAAGTATTAAAGAGGATAAAGATTTTAATTTTAATAATATTATATCAGATATATCATCTTCTAGAACTAGTATACGCCTATAGTTACAATCATAAAGTTCGTAAGGCGTATAATTAAAATCTCGCTCACAATCTATTACCTCTGTTTGCTCCGGTATATTATATTCTAGATTTTACTAAGTTCTATAAAGCTAATATCTTTTAGTCTCCTCTATTACAATATTAAATAATAGCTAGGTTTCGCTCTCTCCTAGACCTATTTCACTATTAAGTAAAATTATTTAGATATATCCTTAATATATCTAGCTTATAAGCTAACTATATCTAAGACATAAGAGTAGCTCACAGTCTTTACTTTATACAACAGTTACTCAACAAGCTTAATTCTTATAACAGTTAACACTACAGCAATCCTAATTAAATATTCGTAAACAAGAGGCTAGGGTTTTATATATAGAAGCTAAAGCAAAGGCAATTAAACTATAAAATTAGAAGCTGGAGTTGGAGCTAAGAAAATTAGAACAAGAACTTAGTTAATACAAATTTTTATATTCACAAGCATAAGAAGCAGAGGTTATATCAAGATTATTACCTAGATATAAGGACATTACAATATCTAAGAAAGCCTAACCTATATGCTCCACGCTATGCTCCATGCCCGCGCTTAATGCTTTAGTGTCTATAATAGAACTAGGATAGAACCAGGATACATCTAAAATATATAAACGCTATAACCTATTTAACCTACATAGCGTAGTCCTCTTTAGTATTAAATGTCTCCCTATTATTAAAGTCATCTACAACCCCTAGCAGCGTTGTCCCAGGTAAAACAAAGTTCTATTTACAGTTAGATTATAAATATATCAGTAATATAATTAAAGACTATAAGCATACCTTGTTAAACCATATACATATAGCCCAGTTAGATAAGCATACTATTTACGTTAGATCTAAGATATATTAGAAATATAACTAGCAAACCTACTCTTACTACTAGTTCTACACAAAGAATACTTCTGCTTATTAAACTTGCCAATAACCTTAAACATTACAGTGCGGTCAGGCTATATTAAGGTTAGATTATAGTTAGATTATAGTTATATAGTAATTAGAACTGCCTAAACTTGCCTTACCCTTAGGTGTTAATGGAATTCTAGAATAGAATATAATGCGCATCTATTTAACTGGCTCCTCTATATATTCTAGTTAGATCCATAATATAATAAGATTATAAATAATAACATACCTAGATCTGCTAAAGTTGCTTTACATTTTCCACAACCTTTAGCCATTAAGGGTGCATTTTCAGCTAGGGGCGCTAAAATATATTAGCAATATATCCTAGATAGAAGAACAATAGTTTATACCATCATAATATATTCCAGCCTTTCTCACTGCTTCACCAACAGGGCATATAACCTGCAGTTCCTCTTCCGTATAAATAGCTCTACAAAGTGTCTTCTAAGCCGCTAAAATAAGTTAGATCTAGGATATAATATAGATATATAGACAACCATACTATCCAAATTATCCAATTCCAGCTCTTTTTAACCTCCAGGCTTTACACTTCTAATTATATAGCCTACACCTTTCTTTATTTTAAGGTTAGAAAAAGGTTATAACATAGATGCAATATGGATATATCTGGGATCTTACTAGGAAATACAACTCAATATGCTTAATCAATTCTCTACAACCATTTGCGAATTTTTTTTCCCAAGCGCAAACAGTGTGCTTGGCATTTAGATCCTACTATAGTTAGATCTAGGATATAACAAAGATATATAGCACTTATAACTCACAGTCTTCCCAATAGCACAATCCTATCTATAGAAAATCTCCTCTGGCAGAATATAGATAAGGAAATGTTTACCACAGGGCTATATTCAGGTTACATCTTAGATATAAGCTAGATACATACTAGATATTACCTTAATATAAAAGAACGGAACCCACCCTAGGCGCTTATTAAGTCCAAGGTACTATACCTTAGTGTATTAGCTAGGGGCACCAGAAATGCGTCCCTTTATAGTATTTAGCCAAGGAGCAGCATTACAAGTGCCAGAACCCTCGCCCTTACCACCATCCAAGTCTAGATTAGAATATAGCCTAGAAACTACTGCCCTATTCACCAGAGTGCCATATATAGCCATTATAGTGGCGTCTAGATCTTAGATAGAGCTGCTAGGGCTACTAAGAACTTTATTAATAATCTATTAAGGTTAGATTATAGATATAACATGGTTTTGTCTAAAATATAACTTATATCTTATGCGACCTCCATCCCACTAAAAGCATTCACCTACCCATTTTAGAGAAAATTCTCGGTCTATATCCTAATTAGATCCTTCTTATAACTACCAAAAGTCACTTTACCTCATTACAAAATTGGGTGTTTAGACTGTCAAGTGGTATCTATTCTATATTAGATTATAGATATAACCTAGATATATACCTGTGGTGCTTATATAAAAGTTATTACAGTTGTTCTCTAGGGGCTAGAAGGGATTCGGCGGCAACTAATATGGTTAGGCTAGATTAAGATAATAATATAGATAGAATATTAATAAATACCTCTCTAGACTGCTGGTTCTTTAGGGTCTATAGCCATATTAGATCCTTAATAAAACCTTAA
>Ga0307507_10000661_pt1 | contig 74794 bp, 27 predicted proteins | sample 7_EM_MG_FD_207223 | JGI IMG/M metagenome (GOLD analysis project Ga0307507, IMG submission 207223) | Populus trichocarpa ectomycorrhiza microbial communities from riparian zone in the Pacific Northwest, United States - 7_EM | ecosystem: Host-associated > Plants > Roots > Unclassified | place... | reverse complement strand
GATCGATCGTAAGGGTCGAGGGCGTAAGGAGGTAATATACCCTCGCGTAGCTGACATAAGCTGTACGCGAGGTGTACGCGAGAGCACGGGGTTCTCCTATAGAGGCCCCTACGGTCGGGTTCCGTGATATTTATCTTCCTCTAAGCAGTAGCTTAGCGGTTTAGGTTACTATATATAGCTTTAAGTAGTATAACTAGACTTTATACTAAGTTTAGTTAAAGGGGTTTAATAAGGTTAGCTATATCTTCTCTTAGTTAACTTAGGGCGTAGTAGAGTTAGTTAGCTTTAGTTAGGTAGCAGTTAGTATTACTAGTTAGCTTATTTTTAAGCTGGCTTAAAAATAATTAGAGTTCTTATTATTTACTAGTAAATATTAAAGGGTCTAGTAATTATTTAGATTATTATAGTATGGTAGTTGGTTTAGGGTAAATAGTTACTATAGATTTAGGGCTCTTATTCTATATATTTATCTCTAAAGAAGGTGTTTAGTCTTAGGGCCCTAGTATAGGCATTTTAAGGGTATAGACTTCTTCTTAAAGGTCCTTAATTATTTATAGGTGTTATACCTCTTATTTAGCTTATTGTTAAGTTCAAGTGGCTTAATTTTATATAAGGGCGTCTATAAAGGACTTCTATATCTTTACCAATTAGTTTTAAAGTGTAAATATAATACTAGTGGTTATTATAGGCGCTTTAGGGTTATTTTATATTTTAGAGGGTAGTATATAAGGTTAATATAATATAGTATTATAGAGTAAGTATAAGCGGTAATAATATATAGCAAAGTAGATATTATTAAGCTATATATATAAACTATGTAATAAGGTTAAGACGTTGCGTAAGGAGAGAAGGTAAAAAAATAGGAAGAAAGGGTATATATCGTTAGTTTGGTTGCTTAGTTAATATATATATAGAGCAGAATAGGATTCAAGTAGCGGTCCTGGCAGAACTTGGCAGGATTTGATGGACTTGGCAGAATATGGCAGAATGCGGCAGATTGCCGTTAGATTGCCGGCAGGTTGCCATCGGATTGTCGTCTCGCGGTCGGTCTCTTCTTGCTGCGTCGGTGGAAACAGGTGGAAACAGGTGGACGTGTATAAGGTGTCACGGAGGTGTCCCGTGACAGGAAGTCCCACGAACGTCTCTACGAACGTCTACAATCGCCCATACAATCGTCCGTATGAATATCTACGGTTGTCTCTACAAACGTCTGTACACGAACGCCTACACGAACGTCTGCACGAACGCCTGCACGAACGCCTGCACGAACGCCTGCACGAACGCCTACACGATCGCCTATACAAAGCTCTGCTTAAAGCTCTATACAAAGTTGTTTATAAGGCCTTTAAAAACAAGCCTAAATACAAGCTCTACAAAAGCTCTGCACGAACCTCCGTACGAAGCCTTGCAAAAGCTCTACTAAAAGCTCTACTAAAGCCTCTACCGAAGCCTCTGCAAGAGCTCTACCTACGCAGTGAATAGAGCACGCAGTGCCAGGGGGGGTCCAAGGGGGTCTCCCCCTTGAGCTCAAAGTTCTACTTAGAGCTCCACTTAAAGCTTAATACGGGGCTCTAAAACTTTACTAACACGCAGTACGAATATACTAGGAAGGTTCTACAATTGGCCGTACGAACGCCCGTATAATTAATCGCCATACAATTGTCTCTATAAATGGCTCTACGAACGGCTCTATAAACGTCTCTACGATTAATCGCCCTTACGAACGTCTGCACGCCTGTATATAGCTCTATTAAAGCTTTACACGAAGCTCTATACGAAGCTCTGTAGAAGCTCTACTAAAGCCTCTATAAGACCTCTGCCCAAGTAGTAAATAGAGCACGTAGTGCGTAGGGGGGGTCCAAGGGGGTCTCCCCCTTGAGCTTAAAGCTCTACTTAAAGCTCTACTCGAAGCTTAATATAGAGCTTTAAAGCTCTACTAACACGTAGCACTAATATACTAGGAAGGCTCTATAATTGTCTATACAAGCGGCTCTACAAACGGTTCTATGAATGTCTGTGCGATCGCCCGTACGAACGTCCATACGAACGTCCATACAACCAATTAATCAATTAATATCTGCACGTCTGTACGTTTGCACGTCTGCACGCCTGCACGCTTGCATGTAGCTCTGCATGTAGCTCTGCACGTAGCTCTGCATGTAGCTCTGCACGTAGCTCTGCATGTAGCTCTGCACGTAGCTCTGCATGTAGCTCTGCACGTAGCTCTGCATAAAGCTCTGCACAAAGCTCTGCACAAAGCTCTACACATAGCTCTGCATAAAGCTCTATATAAGCCTCTACCAAAGCCCTATATAAGCCTCTACTAAAGCTCTATACAAGCCTCTATTAAAGCTCTGTATAAGCCTCTATTAAAGCTCTATATAAGCCTCTACCTAAAGCTTACCCCTTACTATAAAGCAGCCCCTACAACGTAACACGATGGAGGTATATATATATTACTTCTAAATTAAGCCTAACTTAAGTAGGACGCCTTGGTTACTATAGTAGATCCTTTTAATAAGATAATACTGCCTAGTAGTAACTAAGGCGCCTTGGCTTTATTACTACTTCTAAAAGCTCTATAAGGGGTCTAGGGGGTCTCCTTTTAAAAAGCCTTATGTATATATATACAGATATTAATTAGACTCTATATTACTTCTAAATCAAGCCTAACTTAAGTAGGGCGCCTTAGTCACTGCAATACATCCTCTTAGTAAGATAATATTACTTAGTGGTAACTAAGGCGCATTAACCTTACTATTACTTTTAAATTAAGCAAAAGCTCTATAGAGGGGAGGTCCAAGGGGTCTCCCCCTAGAAAATCTTATACAGTCCCTCGTTAAAAGTGTCCCTGCCTTACCCAATAAAAAAATTTTGTCCTCCACACTTACCTTTTTTATCCCTACCTTTTACCCATACCACGTCGTCCGTTAGCTCCAATCAGCGGTAATATTCCTTATTGTAAGGAGTTAACTCAATATAAAAGAGGAGTAGTTGTTGGCTACGCTGCTGGTGGAGCTATAGTCCCTTAAATCGCGATCGCATTAAGCCTCCCTAAATTAACCATCCAAGACACCTTAATAAATGCGCCCCAACGACCACAAGGCTTATCCGTTACTCAAATTAGATGTTCTCTACTTTATAACAATTAAGACGAACGTACTCTCTTAAGGATTATTCAAATTAATCCTAGAATTATATATAGGGAGCTAGCGCTTAAGGCAGGCGTTCCCGTAAGCCAGAGCACGTTATATTAAATATTATACAAGTACCATATAAAAAAATGGATAGCTAAGAAGCGTTCTTTACTTATAAAGGACTCAGCAAGGGGTTAGCTAAGGTAGGCAATTAAATATAAGCAGTGGGAGCGTTTAAGGTAGACGAAGATTGTATAGAGCGATAAGTGTTCGGTTAAGAGAAGCGTAGGTAAAAGATAATCCTACATCTTTCGCACACCACGCTAGAAATGGGATATTAATAAGATTAATATATATAAAAAAGACAAAGGGTATACCGTTATGGTATAGGCAAGCTTTTCTAGAGCCCTTGGACGCTCTAATTTAGTAGTTATAGAAAGGGATGAGGAGGCACCTAAGGGGGGGTATTCTACTAACTCTTACCTTAAAGTTTTGGAAATTAGATACCTTGAATATATAAGCCAGGCTTCTAATTTATGCAGGATAACGCTCTAATATATAAATTAAAGCTTATAGCTAAGTGGTCTAAAGAGAACGTTATAGACGTAATTAATTGGCTACCCTACTTGCCTAATTTAAATCCTATTAAGCACGCCTGGGTATAACTTAAAGAGAGGCTCTATAAACGATTTCTAGAGATTATATATATGCATAGCTCTAAAGAGGAGGTAATTAAGAAGCTATCTAAGGCCCTAGTAATTTGCTAGAACAAGATAGCTCCTGCCTTTTTTAAGTCTTTAATTAATAGTATGGAAGAGAGATGTGACGCTGTAAAGGCGCGAAGAGGCTTTGGGGAAGATTCAAAGGAACAATATAAATTCTATCTAAATCTATGAGTATATAGCTCTTGCAGAGTACAAAACATTACGTAAAGAAGAGAAAGGAATATAGGAAACTTATAACTAAATATTTGTGGTCTTAGTAGTAGACACGTGGGCACAAGCCCACGCGGATTTTAATAGGGTTCGACCAAATTCTATTATATTAGTAGAATTTGGTGGAGACTGGTGGAAATTAATTAAATTAGCGGAATTTGGCAGAATTTAATTAACTTAGCAGAATTTAGCAGAATTTAATTAAAGCGTTAGATTTTATCTGTTAAGTGTTTTATTAAGATATTCCTACTATAACTAGGCTAGTCCTATTATAGTACCCCCCCCTTTAGCTAAAGGTCCAAAATAATTCGATTTAGTTAAGAATTCATAACTTATTACCTTATAAGCGTTATAATGTGGTTTAAGTTCTTTTTAATTTTAAGTTTCCTGCTATTATGTTTCGTGTCTTTATGTTAGGTGGCAGTTGTTTGCCTTTATATTATGTCCATCCAGCCAAAGTAGGCCGTGAAGGATGGTCTTTATGGAATTCTTTTACTAGGGAAGGCGCGTTAGCTTTAACCTGTTTATAGGTTTCCTAGATTTGTATTTTATATCCTTCCCACTTAATAAGAAGTTTAAATTGTTTAGATTATGGTTTCTATTATATATTATTAATTAAGTTAATAAAGTAAGAACCGTTACCATTGTTAATAATTATGGGAGGTAGCGGCGGCACTTCGCAAGTTATAGGATTATCTTTTAAAGGTTATAACAAGCTTATGTAAAACATTAGGTATATTTTTATCTTAGTTAGCAGTTTAAGCTTATAGGCGTACAGGCTTAGTTTCCTCTTAATTTAGTATAGGCCTGCGAACTTCTAATTAAGTTTCTTTAAGGGCCGTTAAGTCTTTAGGTTTTATATATTTAGGTAGGCCATATTACCTTCCTTAAAGTCCTATACGGGAGCTTATCCTTTATTCGTATACTATTCCTGTAACGTTTAAGCATATATTAATTTACTTTGTAATAGTTCCATTAACTACTTTATTTAATTGGCGAAGTTGTGCGCGTTAATTAACTAAATCCGTTTAATTATGGGTCCTGTTATGTTAATTTTAGGTTATGGTTTAAATCCAAGTTAAGGGTCTTGTCCGTAGGTCGCGTAGAACAGCGTTATGCCTATTAATACGTTTATTGTATTATTCGCGGTAAACTTAGCTAAAGGCAGCCATTTTTCCCAGTCGTCTTGCAGATAGGAGTAGTATATTTGTAAGTATTGTTCTATAATTATATTCGCGATTTTGGTTTGGCCATCTATCTCTAGATAAAATGTAGTTAAGAGTCGTGTTTAAATACTTAATTATTTATATAAAGCTTGCTAGAAGTCTAAAACGAACTAGCTTCTATGGTTAGATATTATTGTGTTAGGAAGTCCGTATAGCTTAAAGATATACTTAATAAAACATTTGGCTACTAATATTGCATTAATTAAGTCCATAGGAATCATATATTGTATTTTTATAAAATAGTTAACTATTACTATAACGTTTATAAACCCATTACTGCTAGGTAAGTCGACTATAAAGTTAATTAAGATGTTACGCTATCTTTGCATTAGAACTAGTAGTGGTTAAAGTACTCCTTACTTCTTTATATAAGAGGTCTTTCCACGTACGCATATTCTGCATGCTTAAACGTATTTTTATACATAGTTGTGTATTATAGGCTAGTAATATACTCGTTAAATAATCTTATAAGTCTTCGCATGGCTAGGATGTCCTGCTATAGGGGAGTTGTATACGAATTTAAGTATCTTAAATTATAAAGGTTTGGAATTCGGAACTACTATCTTTTATTAATAGTATAATTAATTATTTTGGATTTCGCATTTGGTAAGTGTAATATCCTTATACTGTTATTTTCCTATTTAAATCGCTTTTATTATATTAATTATCTATACGTTATTCTTATATTTGTATTCTATTAGCTTATTAATTTCTATTTCCCATTTATTAATTTCTAATTTATTTCTTTTAAGTTCCGTATCTAGGAATATAGGGCGTAGTTTTTTAAAGTATTTAGGGGGTAGTAAGATCCGTAATTAATTTATAATCTGTTTATCTAAAGCATTCGTAGGTAGGTCTTATAATTATTATATTAATGCGTTAGGCTTCTAATTAAGTTTACCTAGTTAGTACGTAATCTTAAAATTAAATTATAAGAGGTATTCGGCCTAATAAATCTAGCGCTGCGTTAATTGCTTTATAGTTATAAAGTACTGCAAGTTCTTATGGTCCGTTAATATATATATTAGGAACAACGATCCTTTAAGCTTAGGGCGCCACTGTTTAAAATATCTAATAATTATAAGCAGTTCTTTATTATATATTTCGTAGTTTAATTCAGTAGGGGTGAGCTTTTAGGAAAGAAAGGCTACTAGGCGCAGCTTACCGTTCTTATTATATTACAATAACACTCCCCCTAGGGCATAGTTAGACGAGTCTGTTTTAATAATATATTTAAGGTTAGGGTTAAAGTAGGTAAGAATTAGAGTGGTTATAAAACGTTATTTTAAGTTATTAAAAGCTTGTTTGCATCTAGCAGTCTATTTAAATTTTATATTCTTCCTTATTAGGTTTACTAATGGTTAGGTAATTTTTAAGAACTAATTAATAAATTAATAATAGAAATTTATAAATCCTAGAAATTCTTAAATATTTTATATATTACTAGGGCTTTCCTAGTTTATAATTATAGCGACCTTTTTAGGGTCCATTTTAATTCCGTTACGGGATATAATTAGGCCTAAGTATATAACTTTAGATGCGTGAAACTTATATTTCTTAATATCGCATTACAAACCCGCGTCTTGTAGGTATTTAAGGACTATTTAGACGTGCTTCTGGTGTTTAGAAAGCGAAGATAAGTAAATTAAAATATTGTTGATATACATGGTAACAAATATATTAAGGAATTCTTAAAGTATATTATTAATATATTGCTAAAATATACTAGGACCATTCTTTACACTAAATAGTATTACTAGGCATTTAAAGAGTCCCTATTATATATAAAAAGCTGTGTACTTTTCGTCTCCTTTACAAACACGGATTTGGTTAAAGGCAGCGACTATATTAAGCTTTGTAAAGTACCGTGCCTTTAATAAGTGGTTGAGCGTTTCTTAAATTAAGGGAATAGGATATTGGTTTCAAATTATAATTACGTTTAGAGCTTAATAATTAATATAAAATCTTAAGCCCCCTCCTAGCTTTTTAATGAATAGTATAGGTAAGGCAAATGGAGATTAACTAGGGCAAATAAATCCTTTTTCTAGATGCTTATTAAGGTACTATTATATTATAAGCAGTTCTTCTTGTGATATACCGTATAGTGGACTGAACTTTAGTGTTATACTAGGTTTAAGTTCTATTTTAAAGTCGTGTGTATTCTAATATAGGGGTAGTTAGTCTACGAATCTTTTCTTAAACTTATTAATTAGATTGTGGTACTCTTTAGGTATAAGAGGTTAAGGGTTAATATATTACTTTGGTTCTAGTGCTTTCTTAATATCTTCTATAGTTATAGCAAAGATTTTATGGTCTTGTTTTTATGCTAACAAAATAAAAGGTGCGGCTTGTATTATATAAATTTTAAGAGGTTTTAGCGTAACATCTTTACATTCTTTATTATAATTAGCAGTTGTAACCTTATTGTTTTGGCTTAGGGTCCGTGGTAGGGGCAGTTTATATTATATTAAATTTAAATAATCTTATGTATATTTATAGGGCAGGTGGTATTTTAAGCAATAACTTTAGTAGTAGGTTATGCGGAACTTTAGTGTTTCTTTAACCTAGCTAATTAAAGGGTTATATTGTTTTAGCTATTTGTGTCCAAGTATTACCTTATAATGCTTTAAAGGTGTTATAAATAAGGAAATGTATTTAAGGTATTCGCCTATCCATATTTTTATAAGAGCGTAGTGCGTTAGTTTGCTATATATTAAGGGCTTGCTATTAAAGCCTTATAAGCCTTAGGGCTTATCAGGTTTCTTTAAATTTAGGCATTAAGTTTTTATGTAGTTTGTGTTAATAAAGCCTATGCTAGTGGCTCTACTGTTTATTAGTATTTATACCTCCTTCCATTTTCTAAGTATTTAAATTTCGCTAAGTATATTAAGGGAGTTATGTTGTATATTAGCGCTAGAAGAGCCTAGATACTTATACTCTTCTACTTCTTATCCTAAGGCGCGACTTAGCCCTAGGATAATTTGTTTTCTAAGTTAACCAAAGGTAAAATACTTTGTAATAACTAGGTATAATTTATAGAATAAGTATAAGGTAAGGAATAAGTATAGCTTAAAGAATAAGTACGATTTAATATCTGGGAGGAACTACGGCGGACCTTTTTAAAAGGGTAAGTTTAGCAATTCCTTTAAATATATCCTTTTTTACCATATCTAAAGCATTCTCTGTTTATGGCTTGAGTTCTTCATTCATTGGTTCCTAAGGGTGTATAAAATTAAGTGGTATTAAGGTCTATAGGGTCGTACGTAGGACTTTTTAGGTTTAGAGAGGGATCGCGTTTTAGGGTATATGTTAGTTTTATAAAGTTTTAAACGTAAGGCGTAGTTAGCTTTAGAGAATGAGTCTATTTATTATATTAAAGGTCCTTATTAATTCGTTAACATATTATAGCGAATTTAGGTAGGTCTTTTAGCAGTTCCCTATTTACTAACTAGGCTCTAATCTTATCTAAAATAGCTTATTAAAGAGTAGTAACTTTAGCGGCTTTATTCCAATCTAGTTTGCCAATAAGGCCTAAAAATTCCAAAAAGAAGCTAGTAAATTCTCGGTTCCGTTATTATAGGTTTTTAAGTTTAGTAACAGCTATATATTCACAGCTGGCATTATTATACGTTCGTTCTAGTAGGGAGATAAAGATTTTAAAATTAATAAAGGTGCTATTACAGAAGAATGGATCTATAGTTTATATAGCGTCCTTACTTAAACAAGACATTCCATAGCTAATTTTGCTAGCTTTAGTGGGGTATTGGTTATAGTTTATTAAAAGTTTAAAATAGAGCTTAGTTATAAAGGGATATAGGTTATTTTGGTTTCTATTAAATATTAAAGGATTAGGGAGCTTTTTAGATTTTATAATAGTGTGGTAGGGTAAGTTGGCCCACTATATTTAGCATCCAATTTGGGTATGGTTTCGGGAGAGCATAGGCCTCCTATAGGTATATAGATTGGCCCGCGGCCTCAGAGTCTTCAACAACTCGGACAGGCTTAACGGACAGTTTGGGGGGACAGAATACACTCTTTTCTCTTCTTCTTATTAACTGCTTTCCTACTGATTTCTACTAACTGACTACGACCGACTGATAGACCGATAGTACACTGACTTCTCATCTAGAGAGAGACCTTCCCTCCCACATACTTTATAGCATTCCACGTGGGGACGACGGCAAGCTCTTCAGATTAGAAGTCTAGCACTCTACACATAGGAGACACGTAGGAACGTGCTACAGCCACAGAAGGACCAAAAACTGTTAAATTACTACTACCAAAAGCCGTTAAGCCACTAACAGGTGCGGAAATTAAGCACGGAAATTAAGATAAGTTAATAATACTTTCAGAGATTACTATCCAAGACCTATAGTAGACGGAATAGACGACTAAGAGTAGGAATGCGAGCACAGGGTACAGCAGGACAGAGGATAAAAGAGAGGGTTATAATGCATTAGGACCAGCAGAAAGAAGTCTTTAATTTTTCATTTACTATATTTACAACAGTCTATATAATTCTTCTTAGATTCATACAAGCCTCCCTTAAATTTATAAAAGCAATAGCGACAGGACCAATAAAGGGAATACTAGGGATGCTAGGTCCATTCTACAATAATAGCGGAGAAGGAAGCAGGCAGCCTATTAACCTACGAAGTTTTCCTAACCCAGAGGATGCGGTACCAGACCCAACTTCTATAATATCTAGAACCAATAACCTTTAGCAGAAAGAGGATAAGAACTAGGAGGTTAACTTACCTATCCCAAAAGAAACTACAAGTCCATTGCCTCGCAATAAACCACTAATGGAACAAGATAAGGTATATATTATGGCCCAGCCTATACCAGCTCTAGGGACTCTAGGGACCCCTTACTTTACAGAACAAAACGTGTCGCAATTTATTAAATAGTACAAGCGACTATACATCCAATACCGTGTTACAGATAATAAGAAACATTATAGACTTCCAGAATATTGCGACTATTAGATAGGGACCTGGATCTAAAGCCTGCCTAAGTTTATTATTGGCAGATGGACGGAACTCGTAAAAAAGCTTCAAACAGACTACCAAGGAAGTGACTACTTTCAACAAGTTAAAACAGTAGAATTCTTAGAAGCTTATATACTGCAGTATAGGAACAACCCACCCAGTAGTATACGCGAATACTATAGACAGTTCACACTAATTTCCTAGAAGGCTACTAAGGCTGGCAATTTAGAAAACCATAAACAAGGATACTAGTTTGCAAAAGGACTCCTATTTAAATATCAAAGACATGCCATAACCAAGACAGGAGCTGACCTGGATAAACAAGAGTCTTTTAACTTCCACCTACTAAGAAAGGCTGTAGAAGATAGGCTTAATTCGCATAAGGGCGCAGACCACCTATTAATAATAAACCCTAAGGAACAAGGTCTTTATTAGCTAGTTAGACAATTCTATAATTAGCAACCGGTTATATTAAACCAAAGAGAGGCTGCTCTTTAGCTACCTATAGTCTCTTAGCTAAATAAGTCGGTAAGTACCCGTTAAATAATACAAGAGATAGACCCTAAGCTAGAGAAACTCACTAGTTAACTCCAGAGGCTTAATCTTAGAACAGTTAAATTAGTAGATATTACGTCTTTAATGCCATTCCTTAACAAGATTCACTAAGATCTAATATAGTACACACAGCTCCTAAACTAAGCGTTAGTACATTAAGAACAAACAGGTTCACAACCTACAACAAATAACAACGGGCTACTGCCACCATATAGGGGGGCGCTATAAGAGCGATATAAGCCTAACCCAGGAAGGCAAAAAGGACTAGGAAATCTTGGCGCGTACCAGGCACAAGCTAAGACGTATTATAGATGCGGGGGTCCTTATTATTTTATTAACTAATGCCTAATGCTCTAAGAACTAGTCAACCGTGGGTTCCTATATATAAACGAGTATAACCAAATCTGTACTAGAACATATAAGCGCCCAGGAAATCCAATTCCGTATTTACCAAGCAACAACAGAATTCAGTTTCTTAAGAACTGGCTAAGGCAGAATGCGAATATCGATCCTAATACAACAGCGACAACAACAGGCGTCCAGCTAGCGGCAGCCTTAGTAGAGTTCGTAGAAAGCAATAGCACTAAAAGCAAAGAAAAGCTCAGCGAGTCCTAGGAAGATGTGTACCAAGTAGAGTCAGTATACGTTAACTCAGTAGGAGCAGCAACTCAGTCGCAGCCCATGACACGGTTATACGATCTTAGGAAACCGCGAGGGGACATCAGAGTAACAAAGCCGCCCCCAAGACCGTCCGGTCTACAACCGGCAACAGTTTAAAATGTACAACTAGGAGGACATATCCAAATCGCACCATAATCACAACGGTAGGCTCCTCAACCGCCGACAAATAATAATAAGATTAATGAAATAAACTATACCAAACAGCTAAGAAGACAAATGGAACAAGAGACAGACGCGACAACAACTACTAAAGCACCGCGACCAAAGCTAGTTAGGATAATAGATATACTAAAAGGAAACATCCCAAGCCCAACTGTAATAGCAGACAAGATCTTATTAAAAACTATTAAGGTTACTATTAGTAACTGCCTCGTATATATGCCCAAAGTCACAAAGTTATTTTTTAAACCTCTCCTACCACCCCTTACAGAGCCCTACCGATAAAAGCAAGAGGAAGTTAAAGTATCTATATCATTAGCGCGCCTAACGTTTTACGCTAATCAAACTGGCCTAACGACTACTAAGGTAGACCAGATTAAATAGGAAGCTAGGTTCACCTAGTTTTAAAAACAATATCCAAAAGTAGAAGCGCAAATAGGAGATAGAAAGGTTAAATACTTAATTAACTCTAGAGCGGAACTTAACCTTATTAAGGAAAGTATAGCTCTGCGACACGGACTGCTAATATCAAGTCTACCCCCGTAGTTATAAGGCGCACGTCTAACGTCTACTAATAGGACTTAGTCAGAGTTTATTAGATTGGTATATACAGCCCCTATAGTAATAGGTGGCGTCTTAATATCCACAACATTTATTACTGTAGGAGAGATGTTATATAAAGTAATACTTAGTAAGCCGTGGTTAGTAAGGGCTAGACTGGCAATAAATTAAACCATAATAGGCCAGGTATCTTGCATTATTTAATTAGAAAATAGCGGGGTTAAAATAAGGTTCTTAACATCCTATAAAAATACGATGCTCTTTAGACCAGATAAAGGAATTAATATAGGTAGTAGTTTGGGAAATATATAACTGGTGCAACCGCTAAAATCGTATCCAGGGTTACTTATAACCCGGCGTATTAGGACAAGGAGGGCGCCAAGGACGGAGAGAAGGGAAATAGGGTGCGATTTCAACAAGGACGTTTACCATTTTAGATATCCGCCAGATATGGCTATTAACGGAAAGAAGAACACAACACTAGATAGAGAAAGCTTAACAGTAAAATATTAAAGGAAGTCCTAAAAAAGCACATAGAAGAAAAGCAGAAGCCAGTATTTAAAGCAAAGGCTAGATCCCGCATATATTAAATATTAAAGACAACAGATCTATTCATAATATAAATAGAAAGTTATAGGAGCAAGGCCCAACAGAACGCTATAAGTATAGCAACTACGTATAAACAAAAAGCGGATAAAGTCCATCCAGTTAACTCGTCAGCACCAGATAGAACAGTTATAGAAGGTATAATAGAGTAGTAAGAAGTAGCCCTACGTCGGCAAAAGGCGTTGATTTAAGGATTACCTCTTAGTCCATATAATTATTTCCTTAAGCCGCGATACACCAAGCTGGCCTGCGGCGCACGACTAAAGCCAGAACAATTAGAGCGTATAATTATAGGAGATATTTAGCCAAGAGAACAAGAAATCTTTAAGGCCATATTATTTAACTAAGAAGAGGCTCTAGCATAGGAGTTCTCTAAGATGGGTTGTGTCAGCAGGGACATAACTCCACTATTAAAGATTAAGACTATACCGTATAAAGTATAGCAAGTACCGAACTTTCCTGTACCAAGGGCCCTGCGAGAAGAGGTAATTAATATATTATAAGAATAACTAGCTTAAGGGACTCTAGAATATTACAAAAGCCTATATAGGAATCCATAGTTTCTTATAAGCAAAAAGGAGCACAAGAAGTACCAACTAATTAATATAGCAATAAATATCAACTAAGTGACTATTAGGGATGCAAATCTGCCGCTATATACTAATGAGTTCTCCAAGGAGTTTATAGGGTATAAGGTTATATCTCTAGTGGACTTCTTCTCTAGCTATAACTAATTGGAGCTAGATATAGAAAGCAGGAACCTAACGGCCTTTACAACACCTCTAGGACTTCTACGACAAACGACGGTACCTATAAGAGGCATAAATTCGGTAGCCTAGTTTATAAGGACAATTACTAAGATTCTGGAGCGATATATCCCACACCATGCCTTGCTGTTTCTGGATAATATTACAGTAAAAGGACCACAGATAATGTATAATAGAAAAAAGAGCCTTCCAGGCATACGCAGATACATTCTAGAACACATTATATGGCTAGACAGAGTGCTTACGGATTTGGAACAAGCTAGGTATACAATCTTAAGCGCAAAGTCTTATTTCTACAAAGACGAGATTGTAGTAGTTGGCTACCACTGTAATAGAAAGGGACGATATCCAAAAGAGTTAAAAGTCACAAAGATTATTTACTAGAGAGACTGTAAAGACATTACATCTGCCCAAGCATTTCTAGGAGTTGTTGTGTATTACCAAATATAGGTAGAAGACTTTGCAATAAAGGCAGAGCCAATCTTCCAATTGCTATAAGTGAACGTTCCGTTCGTATAGGGCATAGAGCAGATAGCCGCTATAAAGACTCTAAAGTATACAATCACTACTGCACCCGCGTTGGTTCAACTGGATTATAGTAAGAGGGCTAAGCTAATTATTCTCGCCGTTAACAGATGCAAGAATGGATGGGGGTGTGGTCTTATGTAACTAGATATGCAAGGTCGTCGCTATCTATATTAATTTAAGAGCGGTATCTGGTCTTAAGCGAAGCAGAAATACGATTTAGGAAAGCTTAAGTGTCGGGTATTACTGTATACATTAAAGAAGTGTCAAGTGTACCTATACGGCGTCCGCTTTACGGTTGAGATAGATACAAATACCTTAGTCGCGTAACTAAATCATACTGCCACCGATTTACCAGGAGCCTTAATGACTCAATAGCTAGCATAGATCCAGTTATAGGACTTTAATGTTAGACATATGCCAGAAAAGAAAAATAGCCTAGCTAATAGGCTGTTACAACGGCCACTAAATAGCGAACGGCCTAATAAACTAACTAAGGATATTAAAGAATTCATTAACTATAAGCTAAGTACTTTGGAATACACAGCTAGCCTAATTAAAATAAAGGTGGATCTGCCACTAGAGAACTTATATTTAGAGGAATCTTAGAAGATTACAAAATAGCTAGTAACCTTATAACGTCCAAAAGAAATAAATACTAAGGAATTTAAAAGATTTAAATAGCAAGTGCTAAAGTTCCTAGTGCGTAATCAACAGCTCTTCTGCCAATAGTTGAAAAATGTGCCAATGCGGAGGGTAATTAATAATAAGAATACTTAGCAAGAGATCATTAAGAGCCTTTATAATTAGAGTGGACATTATAGACAAGAAGGGACGTATTAAAGAGTCTTAAATTAATATTAGTGGCCAGGGCTATAGGATCAAATATTATAGCATATTAAGTTATACCTGCAATGCTAAAGGCGGCAGTTAGGACAGGAAGAAGAAGTAATATACCCTATATAGGAGTCTACTTTATAGTAACAAGTGACAGTAGATATTACGTTTATACTAACAACCCGTCTTAAATTCCGATACCTGGCTACTGCTCAAAAATACGTGTCTGGATAGGTGGAAGCCCGAGCCCTTTAGAAAAAGGATGCAAAAAGTGTAGCAAAGTTCCTCTATAAAGACGTCATCTGCAGATAGGGAGTATTCAAACAGCTTTCTATAGATAGTGGCGGAGAAAATACTAATATAACCGCTGCGCTCGCGGAGCTCTACAATATTAAAAGGGTTATAGCTTCCGCATATCACCCATAGGGACAAGGCTTAATAGAGCGAGGGCATAAGCCTATAGTAGATACTTTGGTAAAGATAGATGGCTTATAGCTAGACAATCTTTATACCATTTTATAGGCAGATAAAACGACTGTTAAGCGGCCTACAGAAATAACGCCAGCAAGAGTTATATATGGATATAAGCATGTCCTTCCCATTAAACTCTGTATACCCACTTGGCAAACACTGCCTTGGCAAACAGTTCAGACCACTGCAGAGCTACTAGCACTCTATACAAAGTAGTTTAACCAAAGAGACGTAGATATAAAAGAGGCTATTGCGCGTATAAGACAACTAAGGGTAACAAATAAGGAGTACTTTAACGACACCCATTGCATTCGCCAAGACGGATTTAAGGTTAGAGATATAGTTATGCTCCATAATACGCAGCTTAAGTAAGATTATTCTAGCAGTTGCAAGTTAGATCTAAAATGGCTAGGCCCGTTCCATGTACGTAAAAGTCACCTATATAAAGAATAGTACTTAATTAAGGATCTCAACGGCACGCCATTCCGCGACCAAACTCCAGGGAATAGATTAAAGAAGTTCTACCAGTAATAGGTATCTAAAGTCCGCCAGGAAAACCGGCTTAACCAGTTAGGTGGGACTATGCTATAAGAAATAACAGCAGAGCCAGAGTCTAAGGAAAATATAATACAAAAATCCACCTGTATTATAACGCCGCGTAGTTCAAGAAGGGATAGTTAAGTTCTAAAGCGGGGGAGGGGACGTTAATAACAACCACGCAGCCTATTTATTTATTCACCATATTTCCTAAAGCTCTTTCTATTTCTTATTTGCCTTTTAGCCACAGGAATCTAATGCGTGTTAACAGTAAGGTAAGAGCAGAAGAATATTTACGCATAAATACCTAGATACGTTTACTATAAAGATATCAGTTCCGCTTACCGCCTTCACTAAGCCAATAGCGATTTTCCATGCCGGGCATAGAAAATTATAATTAGTCTATTTAGCAGTTAGAGCCAGCAGAACTCCACACCACCACCTAGATTTAGTAGACCATTATAATTAGGAACCCTATTTAGAAATCCACCTTCTTGCCCTCAAATCTTAAAGACAGTTATAATTAGCCAAAGCGTAAACCAAACAGAATTAATAACAGCACGTTTATCATGTCTTTATTAAGCAGACCATTGGTACTGTATAAAGGAGCTAAGCACTAGATCAGTAACGTCCTTACAGAAGTCAGAGGCTTCGCAGTTAATTGGCGTCGCGTAGTGCTCGTCCAAATCTGTGACGAAATTTTGCTCTCTCGGGAAAACTACGCAGATGCTGCTAGTGTAGTAGTCAATTTCATCAACAACAATAGTAGGCTGCAGGCATCTCTAGGAAAGGACGCGTTTGTGTTAATCTTTAGGGATATCTCTAATGTTAGCAAAATAGCTAAAGATTAGAAAAACTAGTGTAATAAAGCTAGAGAAACCATCTAAAAGGCCTAGGGACAAGATGTCCTTAACGGACCGCTTAAATACGCAGTCTCCTATAACTTCCTCTCCGCTATCTAAAAGCTCGCAGTCCATCCACTTCCTGAAGTTATAGCAAGAGTCAATAAAGCGCTAGTTAAGAGGCTCGATTATCTAAAACGCAGCATTAAAACTACTACTTAACTACAGCTAGCCAATTTCGCGCTCGCGCCTATAAAGTCAGGAAGGGCAATATTAGACTAGGTGGTAAATAAGTATAGTTTAGGGAGACACTTAACTGGCTTCCTTGTTCCAAATAAGGACCTGCCGCCAAGAAGTAGGAGATTGACTATAGTGGGACTAAAAGTCACCAATATTAAAATTAAACAAGCAGGAGAGAGCTTAGCTCTTATACTACAAACACATTCACAATATACTTCCAACGTAATAAATCCATTAGCTTTTCAGCCGTTAACACCTATTTAAGGAGGAGGCGTCAGTATTATACCAAGCCCATCTTAATAAGGATTACCTATATTAGTTAACTCGCCTTTATCTTCTATAAACGAAAGTATTCTTGCAGCTGGAACGCCTATTAGCTCACCCCTACGGCTGCCAGTATTCTCTTTAAGAAGGAATCCAAGGAGAGGGCTAACGGTTGCTCACCCAGAAGTAGAAGGGCTAGGAGTAGAATTAATATTTAATAAAAACATTATTAAGCCTAGAGATAATAAGGAGTATATTAAGGAGACCGTAGATATTGTGGCAATACTCCATTCAAAACGAGGGTGTAACTATAAAGATAACGTACTAGTTTATCTTAAAGCGTCCCTAAACCAAACCACCAAAATTAAACTAACCAAGGTTATAAAGCTCTTATACAGTTAGTATAGGGCAGCTGGTTCTAACCTAGAGATATATAAGGTCTGCTAGATACATACACAAGCCATAGAAGGACGTATAGGTTTAGCAATAAAGGGTCTAAACTATGCCGCACTATACCACAGACTCCATTTAATATACCACGCTCACAATTATCTCGGCACTATAAAGATAGATCCTACTATATACTCCTAGTTTAAAAAAGCTCACAGACCTCCAGTTCCGTCCAACTCCTTAGGACTGTATAAGTTCATTCACAATTTAGCACCAAGGTTTTCCTATAACAGAGGGGCTTTACTTAATTAAATACTGTCACCAGATAACTAAGGTATATAGCAGTAAGACAGATCCATGGTTTCAAACGTATTTAAATAGTAGTAGGATTCTAGCATTTCAGCAATAATTAATAAAGAAATGCGTATATACCATCATCACTAGCATCTAATCAATGGACGGCTAAATTACGGATAGTTAAGAATAATAGTCTACAGTCTCTGCTAGTAGCTAATAAGACAAGATCCTAAGTACTACCGTTTCTATTACGCTCTTAGGCCTAATAGCTAGTAGCAACTTATCTTCTATCCCTATTATGCGAAGTTCACGGTCAAGGGAGACTCCACAGCTTTCTATCACATTAACGTAAACATTCCTTCTCTTATAAAGAGCGGGCGCGGTGCTAACATAATTTAAGAAAGCGTTTCTCTAGATAACGAGACTAAGGACAATTGCACAGTTATCCTACCTAGCATGCATTATTACTTAAAGTCGTGGTGGGCAGATCTCAAAGCACAAGGATTGACCAAAGGCAATGGATTTATACACAAGATCTCAGATCAGGACTGGACCACTAAAGACATAGAAAAATACGCGACCAACTAGGTGGCTTAGCCATGCAAAAAAGGAGATATGCGTATAACCATGCCACACCTTCCTTATAGGGCGAAAGGACCTTTAACTAGAACCCGGCGAACAATGCTACTATAGTTTATTGGCGTTTAGGACAATTATAATAACCTTAAGGTCACGGAAGGAGGAACCTAGGTAGAGCTGGCAGATACTTACCAAGACTTAAAAGCGCCGCCCCATACGCCATCTGGACATGCTAACCTTTATAGCGCAATCCTATATCGCTTCCCTGCGGCAGTTAAACTTATAGCTGCCAGCGCCTTATCTGACGCCCTTCTAGGTAGATAACAATAGGACTCTCTAGCGGTAATTTAAGATCGTGATCTTCTTCTAACTAGTAATTAGAACGAAGTTATAAAATAAATGTATTCCTACCGTCTTAAAGCTGTTAAAAACTACAAGGATACGTTTTAAATTATGCGTATAGCTAAGATAAAGCGCTTCAACAGCCGCTTATACTTCTACTGCGTTGACAATGGAATCAACCCTTTAACTATTACGGTAGATCCAAGTAGAGTGCCCCCTGTTATTACAGAAGGATAGAGTTATACAGAGTTGCCTAAAGAGTTATAGAACAGAACTAAGCAAATAAAAAGACATAAAAGAGCAAGGTTGTCTAAAAGCCACCTATCTAATATCGCTTGTACTGTCCAACCAGGCAGACAAGAGCGGTCTCATTTAACCAGAACAGAGTCTCCTCGCTCACCATCTCAGGTTCGTGGTAAGGGTAAGGAGCGCATACGGTCACCTGCTGCGCCTTCGTTTCGAAAATAGGGAGTTTTAGAGGTCGTTAGGGGACAACAACTTAGGCAGGGGAGGTATATAGTAGGGTAAGTTGGCCCACTACATTCAGCATCCAATTTGGGTATGGTTTCGGGAGAGCATAGGCCTCCTATGGGTATATAGATTAGCCCGCGGCCTCAGAGTCTTCAACAACTCAGACAGGCTCAACGGACAGTTTGGGGGGACAGAATACACTCTTTTCTCTTCTTCTTACTGACTGCTTTCCTACTGATTTCTACTAACTAACTACGACCGACCGATAGACCGACAGTACACTGACTTTTTGTCTGGAGAGAGACCTTCCCTCCCACAATAGGTATTTGGTTTATTATATATATAGGTTAAGCTACTATTACTAGTTCTATTTTCTTATTTAACGGACCAGGTTTAGATACCATTATATTAATCTTGTTTATAGGAGTATAAGACGTTATATAAAGAAGAGAAAGGAATATAGGAAACTTATAACTAAATATTCGTGGTCTTAGTAGTAGACGCGTGGGCATAAGCCTACGCGGATTTTAACAGGGTTTAACCAAATTCCATTATATTAGTGGAATTTAGTGGAGACTGGTAGAAATTAATTAAGTTGGCGGAATTTGGCAGAATTTAATTAACTTGGTAGAATTTAGTAGAATTTAATTAAAGCGTCAGATTTTATCTATCAAGTATTTCACTAAGACATTCCTACTGTAACTAGACTAGTCCCGTTACAGACGCTATAATTAAGGCCAATAGGTGGCACACTAGATTTTAAACACTAAAAAAGTATCGCAATTACTGGATTATGTATCTATAAGTAGCTTTAGATATTTTTTAAAGCTCTAGAATTAATTGTGTGACTTTCGCATAGTATTTTAGTAGGGGGTGTTATCTTTGGGGTGGCCTTAGCACGGACACTTTTGACAAGGGACTGTATCTATATATATATTAATATATTAATTAAACTCTATATATAAGGCCCTAAGTTAAAGCTTTTAAACTCGGGTTAAAGTTTATGTAGGGTACCTAACGTTCCGCATATTAGGTCTATTATCCGAGAGGGCTATCCAGCTTATCCTCCGCAGGTCTAACATCAACTTCCTCGCGTCAAGTCGTAAATAGATAACTGTATTAATTAAATACACCACTAAAATAGTGCGCAATTATATATCTAATGACATAGATCTTGTGCAGCCTACTTAATATATTGTTTCCAAAAATTGGGTCGCAAAAAGCCACTGCTTCGGGCTTTGGCACTTCCACCTTTTAAGAGCTCTAGAAGGTGACCGTCATATCGCCGTCATAACCCTATCACCCACGTTATAGGGAAATTTTATTAGGCGAGAACTTCAAAATTCTTAGTAGGCGCACGTCTTCGCACGCGGGGTGCCGCCGGAGTAGGATTCCAAGTCACAGCAGCTCCTCTTTCAAAGTCCCACAAAGCTTTATCCAAAATAAGCTCTCTGATCACTCGTTCTCATCCTCTTCACCGAAACAATTGGAGGCGCTGGCTTTGATGTTACCACTCCTCCATCCATCACACGTCTCTACCAACTTAATAATACACAATGGACTCCCAAATCTACCCACTCCCAGCAGGGGTCCATGTCATCCCCACTCACCTCCTCGACCTGCGCCCGGATTCTGAAGTCGACCACGATCTCCTTCACCCCAAGCCCGTCTCAGATGAGAAGAACATCTGGTTCTTCTGGCACACCGGCTACATGCACATGCACCTATACACACAGCGCAACATCCGCGGCTGGCACCGGCGCTTCTCCAAGCAAGGCTGGACGATCCGCGTCCTCGACCGCCTGCCCTCCTCGCCCCTCAACGTCGCGAACTTCCTCGACATCTTCCACCCAGGCACCTTCCCCCGTGCCTTCATCGATGGCACCATCGGCGGCGACTACGCGCCCCAGCACACGTCGGACCTCGTCCGGTGGCCGCTCCTGTTCAAGTACGGCGGCGTGTACGCGGACGTAGGGATGATCCAGATCGGCGACTTGGACCGCCTATGGCGCGAGACGGTCGGCAATCCTGCCTCTCGTTTCAAAGTCCTCTCGTACAACGCCGGCAGCGTCGAGGAACGCAGTCTGACAAATTACTTCCTTGCGTCTGGCCGGAATGATCCGCTGTTTGCGCGGTCTCACCAGCTTTTGCTGCAGTTGTGGGCCGCAGACGGCGGCAAGGTCAGTACTGAGGGAATGCACGCTAGTCCGTTGTTGAGGGGGATTCCACTAATGGGGGGGTCGTTCACGATTGAGGAGGAGGGGAGGAAGACTGGGGCGGAGGAGGTGAGTAGGATGTTAACGGATTATATCATTCAGGCACAAGTGATGACGATGGTCATGGGACTTGTCGACGAAGAGGATGGCTGGAATGGACCAGAATATGTCGCTGAGCACGTGTACGCCATCGATTATATGGTGGGTTCGCAGCTCATTAATGAAATTACTGGGTGGGACGGGCAGAAGGCGTTCAATCTCATGTCGCTTTCGCTTCCGAAAGAAAGCGAGGTGGAGAGCACGGAGCAGAGGCAGGCAAGGGAGATCGTCGAGGCGTGCCTGCAGAAGAGCTTTGGGCTTAAGCTGGCTCATGGGCTGATTTTGAGGGTATTTGGGGACACACTGGGGTCATTGTGGAGGAAGCACGAGGGCTCGGATAATGTGCCGGGGACGTATGCGCATTGGTTGAGGCATGGGACTGTGTACTGGAATCAAGATGAGACTCCGCCTACATTGGAATTCAAGGTGATCGAGCCGTTTAAGAAGGGCCCGTTGTTAAAAGAGAAATAGATCGAGGAGTGATGTTTGTTCCTGGCAAAAGGAGGAATCCGATCGTCTGGAAACCCTGAATGACAATCCAGATTCTCGGTCCTCGTCCTCGCAAGGCAAGTTGTATGACTGAGATGTAGAGACGAGCTAATATTAAGCTGTTGAGCTCACACATACTAAATCTAATGGTTCGGGAGTACGAAGCCCTAGAGCTTGTGAGCACGAATCTGAGGTGGGTATGGGTGTTACTCACGGCCCTGCGGCTATGTATAGTCACAACGACGTGAAGCCCAGCACGTTGATATGCCAAACACGCTCGAGATATCGAGAAAGTTGAGACTGGGCAGCTTACAGCTTAACGCTTCAAGATATGTCGCATTCGAACCACCAGAGTTCGGGGTCGAGCCATCTAGCTCATAGAGCGCCCACACCGGCGCCCTCTACCAGGCTCTAAGTACTAGCGTCTCGACATTGGGGTATGAATACAGGTCTATTCTCCCTCTCCCTCTTCTCTTCTCTTTACAAATGTCTTGTCGATCGTGGAGGCTCCCCTCACTGCCCCAGGAAGCTCTTGCTCATCTGAGAGGCTTATTCATAATTTTTGCTGGCAGTACCTGCAAGGGCGATAACTTCTTTTCGTTACCGTCTTCGCCTTGTGCGAGGCTTTGAGGAAGAAACTCGGATGTTTACAGGGGGTGTGAGAGAATAGGCGTAGTTGTGGCGGCGTGATACTGTGAGGGAGGATATACTGTCGCTCGAATTGTTCGTGAATAGATATAGAATGGAAGTACAAGTAGCGATATATAGTAGATACATCAGTGAACGATGATATAGACACATGTCTGGCAGCAGTGTTCACGACTGTATCCCGTTTTGCCTATCGCCGACGGTGATAGGTATAGTAACGTGAAACGGCGCGCAACGCGGATCTAGAGCTCCCCGAGGCAGCGGAGCAAGATTGGGCCGCCAAGCTGAGTTGAAACTCACAGCAGGTAAGCCTCATATCAGCATAGGAATATTGTTATTGACATCAGGCGGAAAACAACGGAGATGATACGACACAGCCAATACCGTGGGCCCTAGGCGCCGTGAGACGAAAATGGCCAGGAACGGTTACACAGTTCGCAACCGTAGAAAAGTTCGTCGACTCAAATTTATCACTGACATAATAACTAATAGACCGATAGGGCCATAGTTTTCATCATCACTTAGGTTTACCCCAGTAAAGCCGCCAGAGCCGGACTCGCAGTCTCTCCAAGACCTGATACGGACCCAGCGAACCCGAAGACGGGAGCGATGATGAGGAAAAAAATATCTGGGGAGTTGCTGAATACAGTTGGGTCTTTGGGCTGAACTGAACCCAAGCGATAGATCGAGAAGACATACTCGTCGCGCCGAATACTAGAATGGGCGGAAGAAAAGGGAAACCAGGCGAAATATATGGCTGTTACCAGCCGAATGGAATTAGAGATGAGAATTCTGATTTTCAGGCTTCACGGATATTTGTGCAGGCCTGCAGGAGATCAGATCCCAATCACTCTAGAAGGCCACCGAAGTAGAGGCTTCGCAAAAATTATAATGAGCATCAGAACGGCGACCCTAACCTCAAATAATAATATCGAGATTAGATCTGTTGAGCTTCTGAATCTAAGGACACAAAACCTGAATCTGACCGTCAGTACGCTCGATTGTGTGACCCGCGACGCTCGCTGTCGATTATACTTTGGAGAACGCTAAAGAACGGCTTAATAATGCCTATTCGAGGGCGCAGGGAATAGTATTTTTATAATAGCTGGAAGTTATAAAGGGGCTAAGATATGGTAGTAAAAAAGGGGATTTCTTTGTATTTTAACGCTCTATTACTACTAAAGCTAGGCCTATAAGCTTTCAGACTCTCGGGGAGAAATAACTCTTGATGTGATGTGATTGGTTCAGGACTTTGCAGGACTAGGGTATGGCGATTTGATTGGCTCAGGGGTCCACAAGCGTAGCACTAGATCCTTAGCGTCATGCCGTGGCGGAATTTCTCCCCGGGGTCTGATTTATGAGATAAGGTTATGGTAGGTATTGCGGGGCGGTGATATCACCTCTAGATCCACAAAGATCAATTTCCCCTCCCCCCAAAATCAATTGGTATACGTTAAGTGGACCTAGATAGAGCTCCGCCAGCTACAAGAAACCGAAGTGTGAACACAAAAATCAGGAGATTGCTGTAATATTTATGCGAGTAAGCGTTCGTCATAGTGCATGCCGATGGTAGCCGTCTCGCCATTGAGTTTACACTTTGAGGTCACGCGAATGTATGCTTTGAAGGTTAAAGCGGCTGCTCCTTCGCTGTTAGGTGTGAATCTGCATTTGCAGCTGCGTTATTTGTTGCTGTAACCTGCCCTCGTGTCTCCTTCAATTTGTGCCAGACTGTCTCACTATAACTGCATTACCCCCCGAGCAGCATCAACTCGCAACCTACGAAGATGCGACCAAGCATACAGCATTTAAGGCGTGTTGAGGGTCTCGCGCTACGACGCAGTATCCATGTGAAGCGAAATGTGCATACAAGCAAGATCCAACATGCTTCTGTCGCATCACTGCCTCCGGCAGCAGCATCACCGTCACATATGGTCTCACGACCATCACCTATACCGCAAGCGAGCGCACTTGACCGGATCCCCACGTCTAGTGTCCTCAGATCGTACCTTATAACCTCCATTTCCTCCTCTCCTCCTCTCCTAAGCGCCTGTTTCGTAATACTACGGCGGATGCTGGACTCCAAGTCTACCTTGATGAATATAGATAAGAATCGGCTTCTTAACTGGCTCCTGAAAACGACGTTCTACGCGCAGTTCTGCGCTGGGGAAACCCAGAAGGAGGTCCAGCAAAACACAACAGCAGCGAAAACCAATCTGGGGTATGATGGAATTATCCTAGAGTTCGCGCTGGAGGTATTGGAGGGAGAAGGAGGAGAGGCCACCCCTGACAGCGAAGCTACAGAGCGAGCAATCGAGATATGGAGGAAGGGGATGTTGGAGACGGTACAGATGGCGAGCCCAGGCGATTTCATTGGTCTAAAGTAAGTATTCTACAAACGACAAATGGTGTCTTTGGTCAAATTGCGAAATACTAACTCTCCTTCGCAGATGGTCAGGACTAGGCCCTTACGCACTGCGACTTCTTAAAGAGCAGCGAGATCCCACTCCTTCCATGGAACGAGCAATACTTGAAGCGTGCGACGCGGCAGCAGCGAAGAAGGTAGCTCTTCTGCCTGGGGCAGAGGAGGAAGTTACCAACGCTGGAATCGATCAGTGGACGTTGAAACTGCAGCAACGCTATAACAAGGCAGAACCTGGTAGAGTGATAATGTACAGCACATACCAAGCATATCTCAAATCGACACCGGCTAAGCTGGCTCGCCATCTCGCCCTTGCACAGAAGGATGGGTACATACTTGGCGTCAAATTGGTCCGCGGTGCATACCTTGCTTCAGAGCCGCGCCATCTCATTTGGAGCACCAAGGAGGAAACCGATAAATACTATGACGCACTGGCCGAGTCTTTACTAAAGCGCAAATATAGTGAAGTTGTCCAACCCGTCCACGGCAGCGAAGCCTTTCCTCACATCGACGTTGTTCTTGCGACACATAACCACGAATCTGTCCGCAAGGCACAGGCGATCCGCAACGAACAAGCTTCTCGCGGAGAGGAGCTTGTTAGGCTAGCATACGCACAGCTGCAAGGCATGGCAGACGAAATCAGCTGCGAGTTGGTGCAGGCCGGCGAAGCCCAGGACGCTGGCAATACCGATGCCCCAAGGGTATTCAAGTGTATGACCTGGGGCACGACGACAGAGTGCCTAAACTACTTGCTGAGGAGGGCCGCAGAAAACAGAGATGCCGCGTCGCGAACAGAGGACACAAGGAAGGCCATGGGAAAGGAGTTGTGGAGGAGAGCTAAGACTGTGGCTGGGCTGGCGTGAGGAGGGAGACTTTGTATGCGTAGGCCACAATGGAGAGGCTTTTGAGGCTTTCGAGACCTTCATTGACGAATCATGACAGCGAGTATTGGTTATATAGTAATGAAGTTTTGCAACTAGATGAGGTTCTTCAACTTTGGAGGTCGCCTCGGCGCTGAAGCATCCCCTGCAACTCGTTTTGAATTTAGTCATCTCGACTACGGGATTTAATTGGCCCTCAAGGCCTTGATCGCTGGTTGATCATGGCATCTCTTGGGTGAACATTTTTCCACGCGTTCCCAACAACATCTCTTCGAGTTCACGGTGTTGTTGGCTTAATAAACTTTCCCCGGTGAAAAATCGATACGGATTAACGCTGGCTACTGAACTGCGAATCTGTAGTGGATAAGGTTCCAACCTTGACAATCTTGAAAACCTTTTTGCGAAGGGCGGTAGCGAGAAATGCCCTTATCATTGGACATGACAAATGGGCCATGGCGAGGAGCTTTTGTTGCAGCGTCTGATTCACCCCCTGTTCCCCTCGCCACACCTTGTCCAGGTGAGTGCCGACTATGACACACTAATAGACTAGATTGAGGCACTCTTGGTTTTTCTGGTCATTCATTTCCTCAGTCTGACTCTCCGAGATCATGCACTCTGCATCTCTGTCCATAGCAGGCAAGCGGGCACTGCCATTCTCAAATGCTTGTGAAATCCGTGTTGCCCTGCAGGTATGCCCGCTTAGATACCCGGAGGAGCTTGCCATTTTCTAGGATATCATGCCACCAGAGGTGAATGTTTTGCCTACGCGTGATCCAATCGTTATCTCTTATTCTAGTCACTCGTTTCGGTTGGGGAATCACCGCTCCACCACTCTCTATTCCTCTCATGAAACTTAACACCACAACCACTTTTTCTTTCTGCAAACAAGCTGAAAAGTATCTTGTTCATCACAAGAAGTTCGATGCAGTAGGCGAGCTCACTAAGCCCTTCTGAAGTTCTGTACCTAGCACCCGGTTGCCTTGATTGCTGGCCGTGCCCTCGCTGGTAAGTCTAGCCCTTACCCTTATCTTCCACCACCGCAACTAAACACAACTGGCACTTGCTGACTCTTCCTTCATCAAGGGCTTTGAATAGACGATGCAGTGAAACTTCTCCAAGATCTTCTCAACATGAAGAGAGGTTGGGCAGCCCAAGAGGTAGAGGCGGCTGTAGAGCTCGTCGGTCTCTCTTTAACGCCATTATGAACAGGTTAGCAATCCATCCTCATATGCATAGGCCCATCTGCTAACATCTTCATATCAGTTCAGAGAGATGTTGACACCTTTGGAGATGAACTCCGGTTCGAGATCCTACCGGGCTCAGTGCTTGTTGGGGATACCTTCAAGGCTAGAAGGATCATCGCACCCTCTCTAGCAGAACACAAACACCCTCAGCGCTATCTGCATCGAGAACTTCACGTAGAATAGAGATCCTCAAGAGCATACAATTTGTATTTGTCGGTCACAAGTAACAGGAAATGGCTTCATAATTGACACTCTTTCTAGCTCATGCCTTAATCAGCAATAGCTGCTCGACGTAATATTCATCTTTTCACTTATCCCATCAGGGTGAAGGTACAAAAAGACAGGTATGAGGTAGGTTTTCTACCTTAAAATATGCTAGAACGATCCCATGGAGGTGGAGAGGTCGAGAAAGGCCCATGGGCGCCGTGTCCTGGCACTGGAATAATTTTTTTGAACGTTGGTATCCAAAAGCGATTGCTGCTCAAGGGTAGTTTGACACCACTTCACTTCGTTTTGTTTTCTGGTGGTTGGCTTGAGGTTGAAGGAGTCGAGCTTGGCTATCGCCATATTGTCAGCACGATGTCGATTACCGCCTGTGGTGACGACTGCAGCGAAGAAAGTTCTCAACAGTGACGAAAGTTCTCAATCGAGCTCTCCACGCCGAGATCCGGCCTTTAATGCTCCCGAAACAAGACCTATAGTCTCCGCTAGAACTCTGACAAAAACGTCCTGGTCATTCTAGAAGACATTGTCGGCACTGATCTCGGGCTAGACTAGAATCACTAAAGGGAATGGGTCCTCATCATGCGCCTGCCTGTAGAGTTTTACCGGTTCGGCAAAAGTGCTGACATCAGACGTGCTGCCTGCTGGATCATCTGGCCTTTAGGTATGAATTCAAACAGAGATACGAAACGTCCAATGCTATTCCGATGAACATGAGAGAGCACTACCCTGATTTTAGCCCGAATGAGCGTTGCGAGATTAACAGTATCTATTAATACAGAAGTTTAGCAAGAGCCAATTGGGTTTTGCTACTCTCGACCTGTCAGTGTTGTTAATGGAAGGTGCTGATTGAAGCGCAGACTTCGGCGTTTAAACTTTTCCTTTCGAACCACACTGTAAATTCCACATCCTATATTTATTTGCTTCTTCCAATGGAATACCATTTCTTTCTAGCCGGGGCCTGCGGCCTCCGTGCACCTCGTCATACTGTGATAGTGAGACTAGGACTTATGTCTCGCTTTTCGGTCGAATAGCTCCACTTCTCTTAACGAACACTCGACAACTCGAGTCTCGGTACACCGACAAGGCCACTTTAACCCATCAGTCCGCAGTTCCCCGAGCATTTTTCAACCGACTCTCTCCTCCTTCTCTTCGAATACAGAGTCTCTGACACTCTTTACCAACAACCACATCTTTAGTTCTCGCCACACGCGCACATGCACGCATTTGTCGACCACTTTTTCGAAATCTTCTAAGATGTGGAGAGAAGACCGGTTGGATTTTCGAAGAGACGGATAAGCTTTGAGTTTGGCAAGCGACCTGCCTTTCCGCTTGGGGTCCTCAAGAGCCTCGCGAGCTCAACTCCTGCGACGGCACAGCGTTATGCCCCGATTATTGCGCCACACGAGGGATACGAGGGATACGAACTCGTAGTGAAGATTTTTTTTATGTTTCTCCGAAAATTCACGTAACAAAGGCCTTGCGAGGGCGTTCAATGGAACGCCAGAGGCTTTCTTGGGGTGATGGTGGGGTGGGAGCCTTGCATGACTCGAAAAGCGGGAGAGTTCCGTATATTGTCAGAGCCGGCTGACTGGGCCCACCCCGTCACTATTTAAGAACATGATGAGAAAGCTGGAGGTTTGGGATGGTGGAGTTCGCTTGCCTGAGAAGTTGCGGCAATCCCGGAGATGGGCTGGCCACGGGCAATCTTTTAATGCAAGCAGCAGACAAGTCGTCTTTTCCCGGGAGTATCTGAGCTCTCAGATCTGTTGAGCTCCGTGGTGGAGCCATGCTACCCGGTGTCTCAAGCCTAAGGACCAAGACGTCAGTGGTGCGCCCCCTGCTCAAGAGGAGTATACTGAGCTCTCAGAGGCGGCTGGCCGCGGTCGAAACATGCTACTCGGCATTCTTTGCGTCGGAGCATCCACAATCTCCAGGCCTTCTCGATGGCAAGGCCACGCTCCAAACTGAAGAACAGCTTCGAATCTGAGTAGATAGCTTAGACTTCTCGAATACCTTCGAGAGACTGGAGAAGTCGGAGTTGGGCTGGTATGAATCTTTTTGGGGAGGTCTTAGTGGTATACACCAACGGCTGGATGGTTCTACGTCGGCCATCGGTGGCGGCATTCGTGGAGCAGTCCAGTATCCCAGTTCATTTCGGTTATGAGGTGAATGAGTGAATCCTCGAGATGGGACGGAAAAGAAAACCTCGAGCAGCTCACTGTTACCTTCCCTCACGACAGGTCAGAAGCAAAGCGCACAGCAAAAATCACCACAAACAATTACAAGCATTTCAAAACTCATATCACATTCTTATTATCATTCTCGCCATCCTCACCATCCACATTACCACAACTCTCCGAAAAAATGCCTACAGAGTAGGAGAAAGCCGAAGCCAAGGGATAGGCAGAGCGATAGGAAAATGAGGAGGAGTAGCTCATTGCAGGGGCGAATGCCTTGAGACTGCTAGAGAAAGTGAGAAGGTAGCTCCTCGAGAGGCTGTAGATATTGTCCGATGTGTATGACTTACCTGCCCCATTATAAGAAATCCTTCTGATAGTAGGCCGCAAGGAGGTGGAGATGTTGGTGTGGGTCAAGGGGAGGGGTGGGTTTATAACCCCTTCAGTACTTTGTATCAGGAGATGAAGGGGAACGGTCGGGCCCTGGTGGACATCGACCTTCCCGGCTTTGCGCTGGAGGACTTTGTGCGAAGGGTGGTGTGCGCCTTGGTGGTGTTGTTGGTGGCATGGGAGAAGGAGATAATGGAGGAGGCAGATTGAGTAGCTTTGCTCCGGACGCTGTGACCATGACCGGGTTAGTAGGGGGGAGGTGGAGGCGGAGGTAGAGGTGGAGGGCGGTGATGTGGGCGGAGGATGGGGAGTGGGAGTATGGGCTTAGGGAGAGCGGGGACAGATACCCATTTTCAGTTTTTGAAGACATCGCGGGTCAGCATTGAGAGAGCGGCGCCCAGTGGAAGAGTTTACAGGCTTGCAAATCATTTAACGAGGCTTCAATATTGAATTGAATTGAATGCCAGGATTCAATTAATTCAATCAACTGAGAGCTTGCGGGCTTGGCTGTTACGGCTCTGGCAGAAAACGGCAGAACTAGGCTGGCAGAACTTGGCAGAACTTGCGGTCACGTGACTAGCGGACCGCATAAAAGAACCCTACTTTAACCGGCGCTGCTCTTCTTCTCCTTTCCTTTTTCTAGCTTTAGATCCTCGTTTATAGACAATCCAATTATATGGGCTTGCATGCGTTCTGCTTGCTATACTTATACCTTAATTAATTAAGTTACTAATATTATCTAAAGCTTATACTACTCTTTCTTCCTAAAAAGGAACTTAAATATATTTATAAGGATATAGAATAGGACCTAAAGGATATAGAATAGGGCTATAAGAATAGGATAGAACCCTAAAAATATAAAAGGAACATAAAAAGAACCTTAAGAACCAAATACGCACAGACTAGAACTCCTAAAGAAATTACCTAGAATTACCTAATACCCTTACTACTATGCTAAGAAATATAGTAGCTAGTAAAGCTATTATAGGACCCTTAAATACCTCTAATAATAAAATAATAATTATTTTAACCCCTTAGGTAGAGCTTATAGCAGCTAATATTACGGACGCTTTAAGTATAATGTTACGACTACTTAGAGAAGAGTTGGAGGAAGCTAGTTGGTTAATATAGGCACGGTCCAGGATGGATCCGGTGGAACTATATAACAAGGAATAGTAACCGAGGTTATGTGGCGTTAAATGTATTAACTGTGTTAAATAGAAGGGACGTTACGTTTAATATAGACAATACGCACCTTATGTATAAGGGAGGATTTCTTAGGAGTATGGTTGTGTATTTAAAGGACCTTAGTCCCTACTGTAGATAGTTCTCTCCTTGTAGTAAATCTTAGAATATAATTAGAGTTAATCTGTTAGGCAACTACTCCACTAGTTGTTATTACGTTATTAAATTGTTCTTACCTATATACCTAGCCTAATAATAGGACCTACTATAGTTACTGCTACAAGGTTCCATTATACATTTACTACCAAGGTTACGGTATTAAATAAGGTTAAATAATATGCCACCTAAAGCACTAGTTACGACGCTATTAATAGCAGCTATAACCTTAAGCGTAGGAGGAGATACCAGTATAGCAGGCACAGATTCTTAGTTAATTACGCAAAGTTAGTTATAAGAAATAGTTAATTACTTATAAGATAATAATAGGATACTTAAAGAACGCATTAATAGAATTAGAGTAGTAAAGATTAAGTTACCTTTAATTAAACAATTCTTAGAAGAGAAGTTAAAGCTTAAAGGATTTCTTATATAAATACACTTTAAGGTTATATAGGAAGAAGCGAAGTTAGTAATATTATTAGATTAAGTAGCCTATATAGGGTTATTCCTAACAGGGAGGGCACTTAAGTGGTTTAAACTATATCTTATAGAGATATAGGCCAATAGTATAACAACTACTAACCAGGACGTACGGTATATATTTACTAGTTAGAACGGGTTTATAGAACGGTTAATATAGATGTTTAGAAACCTAGAGGTAACAACTATAGCGGAACAAAAGCTTTAGAACTTAGTACAACGCACTTTAGTAATTGAGTACACAACGCAGTTTTAAATACTAGCTATATAGGTTAAGTGGAATAATAAGGCGCTTATAGCATAGTATAAATAGGGACTTAAGGCTAAAGTCTAGGACGTAATTATCCTAATAGAAGATGCGGATACTCTAAGAAAGTTAATAGATTAGTTAATAAAGATTAATAATAGGATCTACTAAAGGGAATAGGCTAAAAAGGGTTAAGATAGAGTTCTATAGTTATATAAGGCGTAGAGTACGTAACAACTAATATAGAGTTAAAAACTATAGAATGGCGCAGAGCTAATAGACCTAAGCGGTACTAAAGAAACCTAAAGATGGAAAAAGAAACTATAGAAACCTAGAGGTTAAGGATCTAGTAATTAAAGGACTAAGGAGTAAAGGCTAAACCAGAGATTTTAGCAGTAGAAGACGTTTAGGTAGACTCTATAGCAAAGTTAATAGTTTAGAGATGGAGCTTATATAAATTATAGAAAATAGGGTTATTTCGCTAGAGACTATAAAGGTGGTTAGAGTAACTACGCGGTAAAGGGAACCAGACTAACAGAAAACACGTATATATAGAGAGACAATAGTGCACTATAAGGAACAAAAGAGTGTTTAATTAATAGTTTTATGTTTTGTTATAACAACGTATACTAAATTTATAAGGACGCTAAATATAGCGTAAGCTATTAGCTATAGGAGCTATTATTATCTAAGTTTAGAGAAACTAATAAACTAGCTTATAGATTAGATATTAAGGATAAGGAATTTAATATAGGTAAAGTATTTACTAATAATAAGGCAATAAAGGCAGCTTACTAGGAGTAAGTAGACCTTAGAGAAGTTAAAACAGAAGTAGAAACTAAGACCATTACAGAACAAGGTTTAGTAACGGGTATTATAACACCATTAGATATAATCTCCATCGCTTTATAAGATAAAAGAAGTAATATTTAAAAGAAACTAAGCAAGTAGATAACTGCTAGTGCTAGCTTATCACTTAATAAAGGCAAAAGGCTATAGGTCCAAGACTCTTATAACAAGATAAGAAAGGCTCTAGACTTACAAAATGTAATAAGGATAGCTTAGAAACCCATAATAGATAAAAACTAATAGAAAAGGGTAGCGACTTAGTTTATAGATAAACGAATAAGTATAGGACGCAAGTTTAAAAACTACAAGTTTGGGGAACAAATAAGAACATTAACAGTTCTAGGTAAACGCAGTGTTCAGCCTAAAGATTAAAAAGTTAATATAGGGATTAAGAAGTAAGATAACTTTAAAGATCTAGCTATAAGACACAGAAAACAAGAAACTATAGATAAGTTTAGAGCAAGAATTATCGCATAGTAAGAGTAGAAACTAGATAGAAGATCTAGTATGCCAGGTTATATAAGGGACAGAGCACCCGTATAAAGAATTACTAATAGGCCAAGTGCAGGGACACCTAGGGTAAAGTAGTTGGATAAACTAGAATAAGAAGAGGATCTAGACATCCTAACTAGGTTTAAAGAAAGATATACTAAAGAATATTATAATACAGCAATAATAAGGTACTTTCTAATAGATAAACCATATACACTAAACTAGTTGTACGGAAAGTGGTATAGGCAACAAAGTAATAACAAATAGGTAGACTTTTATATATGGCTAGATAAAAAAGTTGTCTAAGACTAACCTATTATAGAAAAACGTATAAGTTATATTAAAGGAGCATTAATTATAATATTAAGGAACCTAGAAGAAGGATCTAGGGACTAGAGAAGTAAGAGATAAGTTTTAGTACTTACAGAAGAAAGACTAATAGTTAGATTAGCTAGACAGAGGTTTAAACTTAAAAGTAAAGATAAGCTAAGAGTAGACCTAAGTTACTTAGTGTATTATACACTATTATAGATAGCTTGCGTAGATAATATGTGTAATATATATAGAGTACCAAAAGACAAGAACTAGAAGTACTTAACTAAAATATATTAGGTACTAAAGGAAAAGCGGTTTAGGGATGCTAAGTATATATATAGATAGCACCCAGTAGAAGTATAAGGTTAAGGGGACTTAATACTTTAACTAGAAAGATTCCTTATAGAAAAATGCCTAGATAGATAATAGTAGTAGGAGTACCTAGAAAACACTTGTCTATAGTATATAGAGGACAAAAAATAAACTAAGTATTAGCTAAAGTTAGACTAAGTATAAGCAGGATCTAGTAGCTAATAGTTAAAAAAAGGGGAGGCGCATAGGACTAGAGGGAACCAGTGTTAGAGCTTTAGACCCTTAAAGAAATTTAAGAACAACACCTAAATTTATAAGTTAAGTAGTAAAACCAGCAGTTTAAAGCATTAATAGATAGTAGAGCAATAAGAAACTATATATTACTAGTAATAATAGAAAGAATAGGGTTACTATATAGACAAAAGGAACACCTATATCTACTTACAACAATTTTAGGAGATTAGATAGCCTATGGAGGAGGCATTATTAATCTTAAAATAGGACCTATTTAGTTAACTATTAAAGGGAGACTAGTTAGAATGTCTTTTAATATCCTACTATTAGGATAGGACAAGGCAATACTAGGGATGCCTTAGTTATAGGAATATAATCCAAAGATTAATTAGGTTATAGGTTAGGTTAATATTAGAGATACTTAATAATATAAGATACAATAGTAAACCAAGTTAATATAGTACTAAGTTAGAGCAATATATAAAGAGACTAAGCGAGGCTTAAGTTATATACTAAAGAGATACTGGAAGTATGGTAAAAAGTTATAGTTACTAGAAAGTAAAAAGCTGTTAGAGTATATAGCGTGGGATTATAAGATAGAGTTAGAAGAGGGAACTAGTCTAAAGTTCTTTCCAATCTATAAGCTTACTAAAACGGAGTTAGTAGCGCTTAAGGAGTTTGTCTAGGAGAACTTATAAAAGGGATATATTAGACTATTATAGTCATTAGCAGAATATCTAGTACTATTTATCCCAAAGAAAAACGGAAAACTTAGGATGTGTATAGACTATAGATAGTTAAACAGTATTACTAGGAAGAATAGGTATCCTTTACCCTTAATTAGCGAAATCTAAGATAGGATAGGCAATGCGTAAATCTTTATAAAGATAGATCTAAAGTGGGCGTACTATTAAATTAGGATTAAGGAAGGCGATAAATAGAAAGCAGCTTTTAGGTTAAAGGAAGGACTATATAAACCATTAGTTATACAATTTGGGCTTATAAATATACTAGCAATATTTTAAAAGCGAATTAATAGTGTGTTAGGAAAACACCTTAATAAATTTGTTATAGTATATCTCAATAATATTATTATCTACTTAATAAGTGAGGAAGAATATAAAGAATATATTAAGTAGGTCTTAAAGAGACTATAAGAAGAACAGATACTAGTAGCAATTAAGAAATACAAGTTCTTTATAAGGAAAACCAATTTTGTAGGATTTATTATAGAACTAGGAAAAATTAGTATAGACCTAAAGAAAGTTAAAGCTATAGTAAGTTGGTAGGAACCAGAGAATGTTATATAGTTAAGATTATTCCTAGGGTTTTGTAACTACTATAGGAGGTTTATAGCGTAATAGTTAAAGAGTATTAAACTATTTATAAGGTTAACAAAGAAGAAGAAACCGTGGGTATAGGAAATAGAGTAAAGAAAGTTGTTTAAGGAACTTAAGAAGTTGTTTACCTAGGAACCAATCCTTAAAATCTACTAACTAAAGTTAGAAACGGTTGTTAAGATAGATATATTAGACTTTATACTAGGAGCATATTTGCTATAAAAGCACCAGGATGTATAGCACCTAGTAGCGTACTATAGTTAAAAAATAATACTACCAGAGTTAAACTACAACATTTATAACAAGGAGTTGCTAGGCATAGTTACAGCACTTAAGGAATAGAGAGCATTTTTACAAGGCATAGAGAAACTATTTATAGTTAAGATAAACCATAAGAACCTTACAGGATTCCTAATAATAAAGGAACTTAACTAAAGACAGGTTAGATAGGCGGAGATGCTTACAGAATACTATTTTAAAATTTAGTATACTAAGGGTATAGATAATACACAAGCAGATACTTTAAGCAGAAAGGCTAAACTACAGAATAATAAAAAGCCGTTAGGAGCTTTATTGCGAAAGGACAAAGATGGATTAATTAGGTATAATTATCTAAAAGTAGCAGCAACATAAGAAAGTTAGGTCTATAAATTACTAGAAAGTAATTAAATAAAGAAGATCTAAGAAGCATAGCTTAAGGATCTAGACTTAAAGCAATATAAGAATAGAGAAGCTACTTATATTCCAAGGTTAATTGTAAAGGAGTTTATAAAAGAATTTTATAAGGGAATAATATAAGGATATAATGGGTCTATGGGACTAGTGTTAAGACTTTAAAAGGAATATATTATTTAAGGAATCTGGGGACTAGCTAAATAAGTTATAAAGGAATATCTAGATTGCTAAAGAAATAAACTAATAAGGTATAAGCTGTATAAAGGGCTATAACCTATTAAAATACTAGAAAGACTATGGGAAGTTATATTATAGGACTTTATTATTAAGTTACTAAAGTTAAAAGATCCTATTATAGGACAAGATTATAACGTGATATTAGTAATAATAGATAAGCTTATAAAATAGGGATACTTTATAGTGTGTATAGAAGAGATATTAGCAGAAGATATTACTAGAATCTATATTAAGGAAGTATTCGCAAGACATAGAGCACTAAGTAAGGTTATATTGGATAGAGATCTAAGATTTATAGTAGTATTTTAGGAAGTATTTCTAGCAAAATAAGGGGTTTGCGTAGCAATATCTATAGCATATTATCCGCAGACAGACGGATAAATAGAAAGGTTAAACTAGACACTAGAACAGTATCTAAGGCATTATATTAACTATGCATAGAATAATTGGGTATTGTTATTACCAGTTATATAGTTTACGTATAATATAACACCATAAGAAGGAATAGGGATATTACCGTTTAAAGCAAATTACGGGTATAAGCTAAGAACATCGCTGTTACCATATTAGGTAAAGAAGACAAGTAGTATAGCCAAGCAAAGAATAGAGACGTTAATAAATCTTTATACAAACCTTAAAGAAACAGCTAAACTAGTATAAGAATAAATAAAAAGGTACTACAATACTAAGAGATCTAAGGGACTAGATCTTAAGGAGGGAGATAAAGTGTGGCTACTACATAAAAATTTTAAAAGTTAATAATTAAGTAAGAAGTTAGACCACGTCAGACTAGGACCTTTTAAAGTTAAATAGAGAATTTTATTAGTTACGTATAAGTTAAACCTACTAGCTAAAATGAAAATCTACCCTATATAACACGTTGTAATGCTAGAACTAGCACACGGAAATATAAAGCCACTAGTATATAAAGTAAACATATATAGAGGGCAAGAAGAGGACAAATGGCAAGTTTTAAAGATTATTAGTTATAAGGACGTAGATAATAAAATATAGTATAAAGTAAAGTAGATAGGCTATAGTAAGACTACCTAGGAACCACTAAGTAACCTAAAAAACGCTATAGGAAAGGTAAAGGAGTATCGGAAAAAAGTAGGTTAGGGAGTATTAAAAAAGGATTACCAAAGGACGAGTTACCTAAGGGGGACCTATAAGGAGCAACTGCTATATTACTTAAAGTTGTTTCCTTCTCTAGAAGCTCTACCCTCTTATTACCTAGCTTAAATAAACCCTATTAAATAAGTTTCTACTCCTTAGAACGAACCTTCTTACAAATATATTCCAGACATTAAAGATAAGCGTAAGCCAGACGCTAGGCTTTAAGGACGCGTGCGGACTCTTCTAAGGCACGTTAAACTTTAAGCAGCATGGAGGCCAGCTTACCATTAAGCTTTATAGTAGCAGATTAAACACAAGACCCTATAACAAGTTACTTAGGGAACTTAAAGACTACTAAGAGTTATAGGACGCGTATACTTAGCGTTAAAAACCAAACAAACGTTATAGGCAGAACGAATGTTTACCTTAGTACACTTAGAGTAGGAAGAGGGTTGTCAAGACAAGGGACTTACTAGCGCAATATAGACTAACCCCTCTTTTGTATAACGAGAGCAAGGGATCGCCATTACTTCACCAAGTAATAGTATGGAGGAGATAGTACGCAGGCAACGCTCAACCTAAGAAAGAGAAGAAGAGGCCTTAGGTATAATAAGTAAGGATATTAACCAGACTAATTAAACGGACATTATACCTCTAGTAGACGACTTAGAGATATTAGAAATCTTTAAGGACAAAGATAAAAAGAAGGGAGATAGTATTACGGACACTTTAAGTACAATGTTATAACTACTTAGAGAAGAGTTAGAGGAAGCTAGTTAGTTAATATAGGTACGGTCTAGGATAAATCTGGTGGAACTATATAATAAGGAATGGTAACTAAGGTCACATAGCGTTAAATGTATTAACTATATTAAACGGAAGGGACGTTACGTTTAATATAGACAATACGCACCTTATATATAAGGGAGGATTTCTTAGGAGTATAGTTGTGTATTTAAAGGACCTTAGTCCCTACTATAGATAGTTCTCTTCTTATAGTAAACTTTAGAATATAATTAGAGTTAACCTATTAGGCAACCACTCCACTAGTTATTATTATGTTGTTAAATTATTCTTACCTATATACCTAGCCCAATAATAGGACCTACCGTAGTTACTACTATAAGGTTCCGTTACAGCTAATACTAAAATTAAACAACTATAAAAGCTGCTTAAAGCTAGAGATACCCCTATATTTAATAATTATAACAGAACCTTATAGCAGGAACTACGGTGGGTCCTATTATTAGGCTAGGTATATAGGTAAGAACAAATTAACAACGTAATAATAACTGGTGGAGTAGTTACCTAACAGATTAACTTTAATTATATTCTAAGATTTACTATAAGGAGAGAACTATCTATAGTAGGGACTAAGGTCCTTTAAATACATAACTATACTCCTAAGAAATCCTCTTTTGTACGTAAGGTACGTGTTATATATATTATATATAGACGTATACTACGTATACTCTGTATACTATGTATAATATTATATAACTCGCTTACCACTCCTTATTATATAGTTCTACCAGATCTATCCTAAACTGTACCTATATTAACTAACTAGCTTCCTACAACTCTTCCCTAAGTAGTTATAATATTATACTTAAAGCGTCTGTAATACTATCTCCCTTCTCTTTATCTTTGTTTTTAAAGATTCCTAACATCTCTAAGTTGTCCACTAGAGGTGTAATGTCTGTTTAATTAGTCTAGTTAATATCCTTATTTATTATACCTAAAGCTTCTTCTTCTTTATAAGCGCAATATTATGCTCGCACTGTGGCTGCTATACTGTCGCTTAGTAAGATAATGTTATCTCTATATTCTCGTTATACGAAAGCGGGGTTAATATATATTGCGATAGCGAGTCCCTTATTTTAATAACCCTTGTTTTACTCAGAGTGCACTAAAGCAAACGTTTAATTGTCCTGTAATATTCGCTCTGTTTCTAACGCTAAGTGTGCATATTCTATAACTCTTAATAGTCTTTAAGTTCCCTAAATAACTTATTATAGGGTCTTATATTTAATCTGCCGCTATAAAGCTTAAGTCTAAGTTGGCCGCCGCGCGCGCTAAACTCTATTATTCTACTAAAGAGACCGCTTAGGCCCTTAAGGCTTAACGTCACTCCTTTAAGTCTTAGTAGGTTGCGTTCACTCGGTTAACCTATCTTAAGAAGGTTTATAAGAAGGTTCATTCTAAGGAGTGGAAACTAGTTTAATAGGGTCTTAATAAGCTAGGTAATAAAAGGACTGGCTTTCCTCCTATAAGGGAAACAACTTTAAGTAGCTTAGCAATTGCTCCTCTTGGGTCCCCCTTAGGTAACTTATTCTTTAGCAATCCTTCTTTATTAATATTGCCTAACCTGCTTTCTTCTAATACTTCTATACCTTTCCCATAGCATTCTCTAGGTTGCTTAGTAGCTCCTAGGTAGTCTTATTATAGCCTATTCACTTTACTTTATACTATGTTTCGTCATCTACGTCCTTATAACTGATAATCTTTAAAACTTGCTATTTATCTTCTTCTTAACCTCTATATATGTCTGCCTTATAAACTGGTGGCTTAATACCTCCATGTGCTGGTTCTAGCATTGCGATATATTGTATAGAGTAAATCTTTATTTTAGCTAGTAGGTTTAACTTGTATATAACTAATAAAATTCTTTACGTAATTTTAAAAGGTCCTAGTCTAATATAGTCTAACTTTTTACTTGGTCGTCAACTCTTAAAATTTTTGTGTAGTAGTTATACTTTATCTCCCTCCTTAAGATCTAGTCCCTTAGATCTCTTAGCATTATAGTACCTTTTTATCCTTTGCTGTACTAGCTTAGCTATTTCCGTAAGGTCTATATAAAGATTTATTAACGTCTCTATTCTTTATTTAGCTGTGCTACTCGTCTTTTTTGCTTGATATGGCGATAATAATGTTCTTGGTTTATATCCGTAATTTGCCTTAAATAGTAATGTCCCCATTCCTTCTTATGGTATTGTATTATACGTAAACTATATAACTAGTAATAACAATACCTAATTATTCTGTGCATAATTGATATAGTGCCTTAGATACTATTCTAGTGTCTAGTTTAGTTTTTCCGTTTATCCGTCCGTCTGCGGATAATACGCTATAGATGTTACTGCGCGAACCCCTTATTCTGCTAGAAACACTTCCTAAAATACTGCTATAAATCTTGGATCTCTGTCTAATATAATCTTATCTGGTGCTCTGTGTCTTGCGAATACTTCCTTTATATAAATTCTAGCGACATCTTCTACTGATATCTCTTTAGTGTATGCTATAAAGTATCCCTACTTTGTTAGCTTATCCACTATTACTAAAATTACGTTATGATCTTGTCCTGTAATAGGATCTCTTAACTTTAGTAACTTAATAATGAAGTCCTATAATATAACTTCCTATAGTCTTCCTGGTATTTCAATAGGTTATAGCCCTCTATACAGCTTATACCTTATTGGTTTATTCCTTTAGCAATCTAAACACTCTTTTATAACTTACCTTGCTAGTCCCCAGATTCCTTAAATAATATACTCCTCCTAAAGTCTTAACACTAAGCCTATAGCTCCATTGTGTCCTTATATTATTCCCTTATGGAATTCCTTAATAAATTCTTCTGCAATAGACTTAGGTATATATATTATTTCTCTATTTTTATATTACTCTAAGTCTGGATCCTTTATTTATACTTCTTAGATCTTCTATATCTAATTACTCTCTAGTAATTTATAGATCTGACTTTCCTTAGTTACTATAATCTTTAGATAATTATACCTAATTAATCCGTCTTGATTCTTTCGTAATAAGGCTCCTAATAGCTTTTTATTACTTTATAGTTCCGCCCTTCTACTTAAAGCGTCTGCTCGTGCATTATCTATACCCTTAGTATACTAAATTTTAAAATGGTATTCTGTAAGCATTTCCGCCTATCTAACCTATCTTTGGTTAAGTTCCTTTATTGTTAGGAATCCTATAAGGTTCTTATAGTCCGTCTTAACCATAAATAGTTTCTCTATACCTTATAAGAATGCTCTTTATTCCTTAAGTACTATAACTATACCTAACAACTCCTTGTTATAGATGTTATAGTTTAACTCTAGTGGTATCATTTTCCGACTATAGTACGCCACTAGGTGCTATGCGTCTTGGTGCCTCTATAGTAAGTATAATCCTAGTGCAAAGTTTAATACGTTTATCTTAACAACCGTTTCTAACTTTGGTTAATAGATCTTAAGGACTGGCTCTTAGGTAAACAACTCTTTAAGTTCCTAAAATAGCTTTTTCTATTTACTACCTTAAACCCATAGCTCCTCTTTCTTTATTAGTCTTATAAATGGCTTAATGCTTTTCAACTACTGTGCTATAAACCTCTTGTAGTAGTTACAAAACCCTAGAAATAACCTTAACTGCATAATATTCTCTGGTTTGTGCTAACTTACTATAGCTTTAATTTTCTTTAGGTCCATACTAATCTTTCCTAATTTAATAATAAATCCTACAAAATTGGTTTTTCTTGTAAAGAACTTGTATTTCTTAATTGCTACTAGCATCTATTCTTCCTATAGTCTCTTTAAGACCCACTTAATATATTCTCTATATTCTTCCTTATTCTCTAAGTAGATAATAATGTCGTTGAGGTATACTATAATAAACTTATCTAGGTGTTCTCCTAATACACTATTAATTCGCTTCTAAAATGTTACTGGTGCGTTTATAAGCCTAAATTATATAACTAATGGTTTATATAGTCCTTCCTTTGACCTAAAGGCTGCCTTCTATTTATTGCCTTCCTTAATTCTAATCTAATGGTATGCCCATCTTAGATCTATCTTTGTAAAGATCTTTGCGTTGCCTATTCTATCTTAGATCTTACTAATTAAGGGTAAAGGATACCTATCCTTCCTAGTGATGCTGTTTAACTGTCTATAGTCTATACACATCCTAAGTTTTCCGTTTTTCTTTGGGATAAACAGTACTAGATATCCTACTAACAACTATAATGGTCTGATATATCCCTTATATAAGTTCTCCTAGATAAACTCCTTAAGCGCTACTAACTCCGTTTTAGTAAGCTTATAGATTAGAAAGAACTTTAAACTTATTTCCTCTTCTAATTCTATCTTATAGTCCTATGCTGCATACTCTAATAGCTTTTCACTTTCTAGTAACTATAACTTTTTACCATACTTATGGTATCTCTTTAGTACATAACTTAAGCCTTACTTAGTCTCTTTATATATCGCTCTAACTTGGTACTATACCAACTTGGTTTGCTGTCGCACTTTATACTATTAAGTATTCTTAATATTAACCTAACCTATAACCTAATTAATCTTTGGATTATACTCCTATAACTAAGGCATTTCTAATATTACCTTATCCTATCCTAACAGTAGGATATTAAAAGACATTCTGACTGGTCTTCCTTTAATAGTTAACTGAATAGGTCCTGTTTTAAAATTAATAATGCCTCCTTTATAGGCTATCTAATCTCCTAAAATTGTTATAAGTGGATATAGGTGTTCCTTCTATCTATATAGTAACCCCATCCTTTCTACTGCTTTTAGTAATATATAGTTCCTAGTTACTCTACTATCTACTAATGCTTTAAACTACTAATCTTGCCATTTAGCTTGTAAATTTAGGTATTAACCTTAAATTTTTTTAAGGGTCTAAGGCTCTAATACTGGTTCCCTCTGGTTCTATACGCCTCCCCTTTTCCTAACCATTGGCTGCTAGATCCTGCCTATACTTAGTCCTTCTTAGGCCAATACTTAGTTTGTTTCTTTTCCTCTATATGCTATAAATAAGTGTTCTCTGGGCACTCCTACTACTGTTATCCGTCTAGGCATTTTTCCGTAAGGAATCTTTCTAGCTAAAGTGTTAAGTCTCCTTAACCTTGTACTTCTACTAGGTGCCATCTATATATATACTTAGTATTCCTAAACCGCTTTTCCTCTAGTGCCTAATATATCCTTACTAGGTACTTCCAGTTCCTATCTTTTGGTGCTTTATATATATTATATGTGTCATCTATATAAGCTATCCACAATAGTATATAATGCGCTGTATATTTTAGGTTAACTCTTAGTTTATCTTCGTTTTTAAGTTTAAACCTATACCTAGTTAACCTAACCACTGGTATTTCTGCTATAGGTATTAAGATTTGTTGCTTACTTCTCTAGTCCCTAGATTCTTCTTCTAGGTTCTTTAACGTTATAATTAATACTCCCTTAATATAACTTATACGTTTCTCTATAATGGGTTAGTCTTAGATAACTTTTTTGTTTAGCTATATATAAAAGTCTTCCTATTTGTTATTATGTCATTGCCTATACCACTTTCTATATAACTGGTTTAGTATATATAGTTTATCTATTAGAAAGTACCTTGTTATCGCTGCATTATAATATCCTTTGGTATATCTTTTTTTAAACCTAGTTAGGATATCTAGATCCTCTTCTTGTTCTAGTTTATTTAACTATTTTACCCTAGGTGTCCCTACACTTGGCCTATTAGTAACTCTTTGTATAAGTACTCTGTCCTTTATACAACCTAGCGTAGCTAACCTTTTGTCTAGTTTTTGCTCTTGCTATGTAATAATTCTTATCCTAAACTTATCTATAGTTTCTTATTTTCTGCGTCTTGCAGCTGGATCTTTATAGTTATCTTGCTTTTTAATCCTAGTATTAACTGTTTAATCTTTAGGCTAAACACTGCGTTTACCTAGGATTGCTAATATTCTTATTCGTTCCCTAAACTTGTAGTTCTTAAACTTGCGTCCTATACTTATTCGTTTGTCTATAAACTAAGTCGTTACCCTTTCCCATCGGTTTTTGTCCATTATAGGTCCTTAGGTGTATCTTATCTTATCTTAAGAATCTTAAGCTTCTCTTATCTCTTCTTAAGAATCTTAAGCCTATGGCCTTTTACCTTTATTAAGTAATAAGCTAGCACTAGCAGTTATCTGCTTACTTAGTTTCTTCTAAACGTTGCTCCTATCGTCTTGCGAAGCAATAGAAATCGTATCTAATGGTATTATGGCATCCATTACTAAACCCTATTCTGTAATGGTTTTAGTTTCTACTTCTATTTTAACTTCTTTAAGGTCTGCATGCTCCTAGTAAGCTGCCTTTATTACCTTATTATTGGTAAATGCTTCGCCTATATTAAACTTATTGTCTTTAATATCCGATCTATAAGCTAGTTTATTAGTTCCTCTAAACTTAGATAATAATAGCTCCTATAGCCAATAGCTTACGCCATACTTAGCGTCCTTATAAATTCGGTATGCGTTGTTATAACAATACGCAAAACTGTTAATTGAACACTCTTTTATTTCTTATAGTGCACCATCGTCCCTCTGTACGTATATGCCGTCTGTTAGCCTTATTCCCTTTACCGCGTAGTTACTCTAACTACCTCTATAGTCTCTGGCAAAATAACCTTATTTTCCGTAATTTATATAAGCCCCATCTTTAAACCATTTTTCTTGCTGTAGAGTCTGCCTAAATATCTTCTATTACTAAGATCCCTAGTTTAGCCTCTGCTCCTAGGTCCTCTAATTACTTAATCCTTAACCTCTAGGTTTCCATAGTTTCTTTTCCCACCTTTAGGTTTCTTTAGTACCACTTAGGTCTATTAGCTCTGCGCTATTCCATAGTTTATAACTCTATATCTATTGTTACGTACTCTACGCCTTATATAACTATAGAACTCTGTCTTGCCCTTTCTTGACTTGTTCCCTTTAATAGATCCTATTATTAATCTTTATTAACTAATCTATTAACTCTCTTAGAGTATCCGCATCTTCCATTAGGATAATTACGTCCTAGACTTTAGCCTTAAGTCCTTATTTATACTGTGCTATAAGCGCCCTATTATTCCACTTAACCTGTATGGCTAGTGTTTAAAACTACGTTGTATACTTAATTGCTAAAGTGCGTTGTACTAAGTTCTAAAGCTTTTGTTCCGCTGTGGTTGTGGCCTCTAGGTCTCTAAATATCTATATTAGTTATTCCACGAACCCGTTTTAACTGGTAAATATATACCATACGTCCTAGTTAGTAGTTGTTATGCTATTAGCCTATATTTCTGTAAGGTATAGTTTAAACCACTTAAGTGCCCTTCCTATTAAGAACAATCCTGCATAGGCTACTTAATCCAATAATATTGCTAACTTCGCTCCTTCCTGTATTACCTTAAAGTGCATCTGCGTAAGAAATCCCTTAAGCTTTAACTTCTCTCCTAAGAACCGTTCAATTAAAGGTAGCTTAATTTTTGCTGCTCCAATTCCATTAATGCGTTCTTTAAGTATCCTATTATTATCTTGTAAGTAATTAACCATTTCCTATAACTAACCTTGCGTAACTACTTAAGAATCTATATCTGCTATACTAGTGTCTCCTAGTCCTAAGGTTGTGGCTGCCGTCAACGCTGTTATAACTAGTGCTTTGGGTGGCATATTGTTCAATCTTATTTAATACCATAACCTTAGTAGTAAATATATAACGGAACCTTATAGCAGGAACTACGGTAAGTCCTATTATTGGGCTGAGTATATAGATAAGAACAAATTAACAACGTAATAATAACTAGTGGAGTGGTTGCCTAACAGATTAACTCTAATTGTATTCTAAGATTTACTACAAGGAGAGAACTATCTACGGTAGGGACTAAGGTCCTTTAAATACACAACTATACTCCTAAGAAATCCTCTCTTGTACGTAAGGTACGTGTTATACGTGTTATACGTAGATGTACACTACATATACTCCGTACACTACGTATAGCATTATGTGACTCGCTTACCACTCCTCATTATATAGTTCCACCGGATCCATCCTAGACCGTGCCTGTATTAACCAACTAGCTTCCTGCGACTCTTCCCCAAGTAGTCGTAACATCGTACTTAAAGCGTCCGTAACAATAATAAGTTATTATTAGATACCTAGAGACTTACTACAGTTTTATAGGCCCTATCCTAGCGCCTTAGTATATCCTCTAAGGCCTATATAGCACCATTATAGTCTGCGAAGGTTGTAGACCCCCTATTACTTATAGATAGAACTAATCCTACTTTTAATAATTAGAAGCTCTAATTATGGGATAAGCTTAAAGTTAATATAGATTACTTTCCTACCCCTTAACCTAGAATGGCCTATATCTTTAGCCGTGCTAGTAGAGATGCCTAAACGTACCTACGCCTATAATACACTAAGGACTTAGTAGACCCCTTTATCTCTAAGGAAGAAATAATTAACTATTTATTTTTTATTTATAAGGACCCCTTTAAAGTATAGTACGCCCACCTTAACTATAAAGGCCTAAATATAAAAATAATAGAGACCTTTTTAGATTTTTAAACCTATTTTTTATACCTAACTAGCTAGGCCTAAATCCCCTAGGAAGATTTACTACTAGACCTATTTAATAAGATTACCTTAACCTATAGCAAGCTTTACTACTAGTCTTTACCACTATATAGATGCTAAAGGAATTAATAGACTAGTGCTTAGCTATTAATTAAGGCCTCTATTAAATTAAGGTATATACTAAGTAGTATAAAGCTAGAAACCCTTTAAACTAGACTATAAGTAATATAAGAATAGCTAATAGTGCCCTAGTATGGGCCGTAACTCCTATAGCACTAACTATTTAGCCCGCTATTAATCTAGTAACTAGTTATATAGCTAGTCCTACTATAGGCCTGGTATAGACTTAGCCTATATATAGTAACTCCTATAGATAAGCCCTTAGTAATTAAGAAGCTTACTTTTTATATAGCTAAAAAAACTACTTTATAAAAGACTGCCTAATAGCGGCAAAGATAAATAAGGTCCTATTAATTTAGGAGAATGGTATAAAGTTAGAAAAAGAGAAACTTTAAAGGAAGACTTCTTTTTAGGATTAAAAGGGATTAATATATTATATATTAATCTGGGTTAGCTAGTTAGTAAAAAACGCTGCACTATCCCTTATACTTTATTCTACAATAGATATTAAGTTTTAACGTCTACTTTAGCTAACTTTAAAGTAAATGCCTTTATTTTAATAGATACCTAGTATACTATAAGGCTGGCTAATTTTTTAAATGCGCTCCTTAAAGAACTGCCTAAACTAATTTCTATTTATAGGTATAATAGATAAATAGGGCTACCTATTATAACTATCCTATAGATCCACCTCTATATTAACGGATAATAATAATATAATATCCCCATTCTTATTATAGACTGTTACGGTGCTGCAATAAAGTAGACTAAATAACTACATTATGGTATAAAGAGGAGAAGAGGCGAAAGGGGTATTATATACAAGTAGTAGGGCCAGGCGCCAAGGCGCTAGTGGTAGGCCAGCCAACTGTAGGAGATAGTACAAGATAGTATAAAACAGTATGCGATAGGTTAGTGCCGTGACAGTACTCCTCTCCCCTAGAAGGTTTGGTCCCTAAACCAAATAAGTAACTCCAAAACAGAATATTACGGTACTAGCAAACTGCCGTTAGATTACCGTTAGATTGCCATTAAGTAATAGCAAATTGCGGTTATATAGCTAGTGGCTATGGTGTTAGTGGAAAACGGTGGATTTGGTAAGCAAAGATGTTAGTTTTACTTACCACTTTTAGCCGAGCTAATAACTGGCTAGCTTAATAAATAGCGTTAGTAAAACTCTATACCACCACCTAAACTAACTAAGCGTGGCGCTCTTGGCAAGAGTCTAACTAATTAAATAACTTTAACCGGCAGTTAAAGTTCCCTAAGATCTTAACTTTTTTTAAATTATTATGGTTATTATCTATGGCCTTGGCGTAGCGAGTCTCTTTTATTTTATACCCAGTCTGGGGGTCTGGGCTTCTTAGGGTGTTGTTTATGGAACTTTAGTAGTGCGCGCTTGTACCATTTTAGGGACTTCTTAGGTTCCTAGGTTTTCTTATTATAATACTTCTACTTAATGCAGTACGTTAAGCCGTGCTCGTCCCTTTGTTTACTATATATATTAAGAATTTTTTAAATTCCCACTTATCCGTAATATTGCTATTATTATCTCTTTTAGCTATCCTACCTATAATATTGTAACGTTCCTTTTTATTAATGCGTGCTTAGCCAGGGATCTCCTTAGGAAACCAAAGGCGGACTTTTAATATATAGAAAGACTTATTAACGCGAATATAGTCTAGGAGGTCTACTATAATTGCCCCTTTATAGGCAGCTAAGACGGGATAGGGTCCATCCTAGTTGTTATCCCATTTTCTCTTAGGCCGGTTAGTCTTTATATTTTTAAGGCTAACCATAACTATATTATCCTTTTTAAATATTATACCTTTGTCCTGTTTTATATTGGCATTATCTTTATAGCGTTACTAGGAGATACAAGCTAGAGCTTTAAGCTGAGTTAGGATACGCTTAAAGCGGTTAGCGATAGTATTAGCTTATAGGTACTCTTTCTTTACGTATATAGACAGGGCTAATAGCTAGGGGCCCGCTAGTTCAATGCCTAGATATGGGTTGTAGCCGTAATTAGTAAAGAATGGTGAGATTCCCATAGTCTTGTTAACTTAGTTATTTGTAGTAAACTTAGTAAGGGGGAGCCAATCTACCTAATTATCTTAGGTGAAGCTTACGAAAGCGCGTAGGTACTTGTTTATTACTATATTGACAATCTTAGTCTAACTATCTGTTTTAGGGTGCTATGCGGAACTAGGGTTTAGGGTTACTTTTAGGCGCTGGTTTAGGCGGCGCTAGAAGTTAGAGACAAATAAAGACCCTCTATTAAAAACGATAGTACTTAGGGCGCCGTGTAACTTATAGATAGTATAGGTAAATGCTTTAATAAGCTCCTTAGTGTCTAGGCTAGTAACAAGAATAAAGTGTCTTATCTTTATTAGGCGGTTAATAATAATAAAGATATGTCTATATGTTTTACTATTGCGAAGGCACTTAGGTAGGTTAACGACGTGGTTAATAGAGATATCGGTCTATGGGCGGACTGGTAGTTCTAGTAGTTTTAGGAAACTGGGTAGTGCTAAGCGTGGGGTCTTTATATGGAAGTAGAGAGCGCAGTCTTTTATAAAGGTAGCTATGAACTATAAAATACCTGGCCACTAATAGGTTCAACTAAGGAGGTCTAGGGCCTTAACGTGGCCTAGGTAGCCTATAGGACCTAAACTATATATATGGTGTATAACTTCTAGTTAGAGTTTAGGTAAATTGGGGACAAATACTCAGTTTCTATAGTAGATTAGGCCGTTAATAATTAAGCATTTAGATTTATTGCAGCGGAGTAACTTCCTAATCTACTTAGGCTAGTAGCGTGCCTTACGGCCTTCCTATTCTTATAGCGCGGCCAATATATCTCTAGCTAGTTTGTTTTCTTTATAGGCATTCTTAATAAGCTCCTTAAGGGTTTTTTTCTTAGGCTCTAGGTTTATTACTATAATAAAGTCCTTAATGCTTTAGTCTTGGGATTTGCTTAATAGCTCGTCTAGGATAGCGAGGTTGACTTTTTTTAGTAGTAAGACAACGCGGTCTCTGTGTCATAGGCGTTCGTTACCAGCGTTAGCAGGTGCTACGCCTAGGAGGCAGCTAAGAGCGTCTAGAATTATAGCTTTAGTGCTAGGCCTATAGGTGATAACAAAGTTAAACTAAGAGAGGAACTTAGCCTAATGGACTTAGCGCTAGTTTAGTTATTTCATTATTATAAAGGTCTGGAGGTTCTTATGGTCCATAATAATCTTAAACAGTTGCTTAGTTCCTTGCAGTTTAGGGCGCCATTCTTTTAGTACTTTTACAATTACTAGGAGCTCCTTATTGTATATCTTATAGTTATATTTAGGGGCGGAGTGCTTGGCGGAGAAGAACGTAACTAGCTTAAGTTTGCCATCTTCACTAGCCTAGTAGAGCACTACTCCTAAAGCCTAGTTTAAGGCGTCTGTCTCTATTATAGTCTTCTTTGTATAGTCATAGTACGCTAAGACTGGTGCTGTAGTAAATGCTATTTTTAGGGTCTGGAACGCCTGTGCTTAGTTAGGGCTCTATAACCAGTTAATGCTTTTCTTCAGTAGCCTAGTTATGGGCTTAACTACCTTAGAATAGCCTTAGATAAATTATTAGTAGAAGTTCGCAAAGCTAAGAAATTGCTATAGTTCCTTAACTAATGTTGGGTCCTTTTATTCCTGTAGGGCCTGTACCTTCTTAGGGTCTATAGTCATGCCGTTAGTTAAGATAATTAAGCTAAGATATTTTGTTTTTATAGCGTAGAACTCAAACTTATTAATATTAATCTAGAGTCCAGCATTACTAAGTCTCTAGATAATTTTATTTATATATTTTATGTACTTGGCGCGTGTTTTTAAGAAGATAAGGACGTTATTAAGGTACGTAGTGCAGTAGTTGTTAAGGGCGTTATATAAGATATAGTTAATATAATTCTGGAATATAGTGGGCGTGTTATAGAGACCAAATGGTATAACTAGCATCTTATAGAGTCCAAACCGGGTAATAAATGCTATAAGCTACTTATGGCCTTCCGCAATCCAGATCCGGTTAAACGCAGTAATTATATTAAGCTTAGTAAAGTACTTAGCACTATAGAGTGCGTTAAGTGTCTTACAGACTAGTAGTAATGGGTAACGATTTTTAATAGTAACTGTATTTAGGCCTTGGTAGTTATGGCAGATTTATACACTACCGCTAGGTTTTACTGTAAGGAGGAGGGGTGCGGCGGCTGGTAAGGTTAATTTATGGATAAAACCCTTATCTAGCATCTTATTAATCCACTTCTTTACATAACTAAGTTTAGCGGGTAAGAGTGGTCTATTTTTATAATATAGGGCCTGCTTTCTGGGTATAATCTCAATTTTATGGTCCTATAGTTGGTAAGGGGGCAGCTTCTCTACATTCTTAGGGAGAAAGTGTTTAATATATTCGCGAAACTCTTTTAGTAGGCGTTATAAAATATCTCCGTGGGTTAATCCTGGTTTGCCTTTTAGAATTTTTTTAACATTGGTATTAACTATCTTTTAGCGTAGAAACTTAGATTTAGTTTTTAGGTTTATTTTAAGGAAGATATAAAAATAAGGGGGTAGCGCTTTTTAGGCTTTCTTTATTATATAGTCGCCTTTTACTAGCTGGCAAAAAGACCTTTTTAATAGGTTTGGTACTTCTACTAGGCCTATAGGCAGTTCTTTAAGCAGCTATTAGTGTTCTTCTTATTTAACTAGTTCTACTAGCTCCGCCATATAAATCCTTATTACTTTTATGTCTTTTTGTTTATAGAACTAGATAAAATTAATAGCATGGGTGCATCTAATATTGTCTAGGTTAGGGCGTGTCTAGTTTTCCGGTGCTACGGCTGGGCTAGCACGGTTCGGTTGGCCCAGGAGGGCGGAAACGAGGCGGCGGCCCTATACGGTACGCGCGGGAGACGGGTGTGAGGTTAGGCATTATAGGGAGAAGGTCTTAATTGCTCTAGTTTTAGTCTTAGCTATAACACTCTTGGCTATTATATATGTGGTCGCATATGCGTATAGCAGATAACTTAAAGTCGGGTGTTTTATTGGCTGTCCTGGGTTGAGCGGGTATATATAGGGGACTTATAATTCTGGCAGTGTTTGTTTTTTTAGGGATAGGGTAGTAGTCTAGTCTTCTAGAATCTCCGCTTTATTTACTGCGTATATTGGCTTACCGGTGTCGGGCACCTTTTCTACTGTTGGCTGACGGTATCTAAGCGTTGGCCGTGCAATGCGTCTGTGTGGTGCTACTTGGTTACAGTTATAGGCGCAGTAATTAGAGTTAAATTTAAGCTCTAGAATGGGGAAGTCTAGTCTTAGGTTATGCTTTTTAAGCCAGGGCATTTTAAGAATTACTAGTATTAAGGGTGATAACTTTATAACGTAGAAAAGTATAGATTCTATATAGTAGCCAATTATTATTTTTGCTATAAAGTAATGGGTAATAAAGCTAGATAGGAGTCCGTTAGCAAGGCAGAGTGGTTTTAGGACTAGAAGTCTTTTTATTATAACATTATGCTTTTTTATAAGCGAGTCTTTGTCTACAAACGCTAGTACTATACTACTACTATTAATAAGGCTTACTGTTTTAATAAAAGCTTCTAGGAGTAAGTTGTGCGGTAAGAAGAGGTAGGTTTAAATAAGGATAGTATTTCTATTATTATTTGCTGTTTTAAAGTTAAGTGGCAGCTAGCTTAGAATAAGGTCTAATTAATCTAGTAGCATAAATCTAATCCTTTTATCCTCCTCCCTATATAGTTCTAACCCTTAGAGGCAACTTAGTCTAAGGGTTAGTCTTTTAATAACTGGATTATAGGGCTTGGCTAGTAGCTATAGTCTTAGCTAGTATATCCTAACGTGTTGGTCTTTAACGGTGTATATATGCTAGGGGGTACTTTACCAAGAACATGGCCGGTCTTACAATTAGTGGCAATATGGAGCGCTTGTCTATAGTTCGCGTACAGGACTATTAGCTAGGGCTATATTGGGGAAGGGAATTGTGGAGGTAGGTCTCTGTATCTGAACCCACGTCCCCATTCGTGGTTATTATTTTGGTTACTATCCCCTCTACTAAAGAATTTGCTGCGGCTAGGAGGGGGTTAGTATGGTGGTATTAGAAGGGGATTTAGGTTTATCTTGGGGTTATAAGCATTTTTTTAGTAGCTAGGTTAACCATATACTATATAAAGTCTGTTATCTATGCGATGTTTTTAGACGTTATTAGGGAGGCTACTACTACTACTGCCAAATTTAACGGTGTTAAGGTCTATTAGGTCATTTTATGGTGCTAGTGCTAAGGTGTTGTTATTAGGTAGTGCAGGTTAATATCTACCAGCAATGTTTAGCTTAGCGGCATTTAGCTTAGTATGGTGGGCATAGTTCTATAGGTTGTAAGCAAACACGTCTATTTACTCGCTCCAGCCCTTATAGTTGGCATTATTAATCTTATAGCTAAGGGTAAGGGCTAGGTCCTTTATTTTAGGGGAAGTATTCTTCCTAAGTAAATCCATCTTTTATTCCTTAGTCTTGTTTGCTTTAATTATTAACTTATTAAGCTCTGCTTTTTAAGACCAGTAGTTATACTTACCTTAATATAAAGTATCTAACTTATTTTTGGCCGCTTGGGTTATATCTATAGTCTTATAGTATCTTATTATGTGTGTAAATATGGACTCTCAGTTAGAAAAGGTCTATTTACTTAGGTTATTTAGGTGTATACGTAGCATACTAAGGCCATATTTAATATAGTTATAGGCCATATCTATTAGCATGTCTGATATATAGAGTACTTTGTCTATTAGGGTCTTAAAGTATTTTATATTCCTCTGGAAAACGCCTTAGATCTTTATTTCCTATATTTTAAATTTTTCTTGCTTTTTAATTGGTAATCCCTTGCCGTTAAATAGGGTTGGATTTTTTACTTTACGCTTTTTTCTATAGGGCTTAGCTAGAAGAGGGGAGCTAGTTATGGGGTTTGTATTCTTATTGGTAATAGCTTAGGTAAGTATAGTAATCTAAGAGCTTAGGCTTTATATAGTCTCAGTATATGCAAAAGCTTGCTATTTGTATTATTTAACACATAGTTTAAGTGTCTTAAGGGAGTTAATTTTGTGCTAAGCTTTTTTAAGTTAGGATATTATAGTTTAACCTTTATTATAGACGGCTTAGAGACCGCTCTTAACGCTAGTTAAAAAAGTTATACATATAGAGAGGTGCTGGAAGGTTCCTGCCACATTAAGGTCCTTAGGCTACTCCAGACTACTCCTAATTGCCCAGGCAATATAGGTATAGGGGGTATTAAAGAGGCAGGTAAGCGCTTTGCGTGTGTTCATTAATAGGGTATTATTTATATTTTAGTCGCCCATTTTAAGGGATCTAGGTGGGGCAATTAAAATCTTGTAAGGCTAACTGTAATACTAAGATTGTTAAGACTGTCTGGGACTATACTGAGACTGTGCTAAGGCTATGCTAAGACTATAGTATGGTGTTATTGGTTGCGCCGGGTTGTGATTATACTGGGAAAAACAGAGACTGTAGACGGAGGCGGTAGACTAGGAGGCAAAGATTGTAATAGGGCGTAAAAGGAGATACTATAAACTGTTACGGTGCTGTAATGAAGTAGACTAAATAACTACGTTGTGGTATAAAGAGGAGAAGAGGCGAAAGGGGTATTGTATACAAGTAGTAGGGCTAGGCGCCAAGGCGCTAGTGGTGGGCCAGCCAACCGTAGGAAATAGTACGAGATAGTATAAAACAGTATGCGACAAGTCAGTGCCGTGACATAGACCTTAGAAGCCATAATATAATTTTAGGAAGAAAATATCTAGCCTATTTAGGCTTATAGCTTAATATATAAAATAAACAGCTTATCTAGCTTAAAAATATACCCCTAATACCTTCCTTTATAAAAAAAATTGGTATTATAATAGAAAACCTTATACGGCTATAGATAAATACTACTTACTAGGCCAATACTATATAAAGGGACTAGGCTTTTAAGAAAGATATATAGCTTAACCTATAACAGATCTATATGCTATACTATCCCTAGACCACCTATATTATACTACCTATATTAAAAATTAAAGAAATAAGTAATAAGCTAGCTAAGCTCCCTATAGGGAACCTAGGCCTTATATAGCTATAAAAAATAGCAAGAAATATTAAATATTATACTAAATTAATAAACTAGAGGGATAACTTGTAGAAGATAGGATAGGAGCTAAAAAAGATTATAAACTCTAAACTATAAAATATAGCCTAATAAAAGTCTATAAAGAAACCTATAGACCTCCTACTAGTTAATATCTACTATATTAGCGCTATAGGATTTTACCAGAACTTAGTTTAACCTAATACCGTTACCTTTACTACTAGCTTATATAAAATTAATTAAATAATTAAAGAAAAAGAAAATAAGCTTAGTAAATAGGAAGGCGAGCTTATAGATAAGGAGCTAGTAGAATAAAAACTACCCTATTAATACTGGAAATTTAAGAATATATTCTCTAAGACAGCGTCTAATATACTCCCGCCTTACTAACTATATAACTATAAGATTAAGATTAAGCTAGATAAGAAAGATATACTTAGCTATAGCCCCCTTTATTAGCAGTCTATAGCTGAATTATAAGCTATAAAGTAGTACCTTATTAATAACCTAAATAAGGGCTTTATTAAGCCTAGTTAAGCCCCTTTTAACTTACCTATTCTCTTTACTAAAAAGCTAAATAGAGGACTTTATTTCTATATTAACTACTATAAACTTAATAATGTAACCTATAAGGACCGCTGCTTACTGCCCTTATTTAATAAGACTTTAACCTAAATAAATAGAGCTAAGATTTTTACTAAGCTTAATATTTATTAAGCCTTTTACTGGATTAGAATGGACCCTAAATTAAAAGATTTTAATATATTTTGGACCTATTATAGAATATATAAATATAAAGTACTTTTTTTAGACTAACTAATAGACTGGCTATATACTAGCAATATATAAATAATATACTCTTTAACTACCTTAATAATTTCTATACGGCCTACCTAAATAATATTATAATCTACTCTAAGAATAAGTTAGAATATAAGGAGTATATCTATAAAGTCCTATAACGGCTCTATAAGGCTGGCCTTTAGGCCAATATTAAAAAAATTAGAATTTGGTGTTAGGTATATAAAGTACCTAAGGTTTATTATTAGTATAAATAGAATTAAGGTAGACCTAGAAAAGATAGCTGTAATTAACTAATAGGTATCCCTAAGGACTATAAAGGGGGTATAGTTATTTTTAGATTTCTATAACTTCTACTAACACTTTATTAAGAACTATAGTAGAATTACCTAGCCCCTAAGCCGATTTACCTATAAGGACCAGCCCTTTTACTTTAACACTATATATAGGTAGGCCTTTAATAAGCTTAAAAAACAACTGGTCTCTACTCCCTTACTTGCCCACTTTAACCTAAAATGGTCTTTAATGCTAGAAACTGATACCTTAAATAGTATTATAGTTAGCGTTTACTCCTAAAAGTGGACGGATAGAGAATGGCACCCTATTGCTTACTATTTAAAAACTATAGTAGATACTAAACTAAACTACCTAATTTATAATAAAGAAATGCTAGCTATTGTCTTTAGCTTTAATACTAGCAAGCATAACTAGAAGGTACCCCTAAGTCTATTTAGGTAGTTTCTAATTATAAGGCCTTAGAATATTTTATAATAATAAAGGCCCTTATAGCCTAATAGGCGCGCTAGGCGGATACTCTATCTTAATTTAACTTTCTAATTATATATAGGCTAGGCGCTATTAACTATACGGACGCTTTTATAAGGCGTAAATAGGATATTGTTAGATAATCTATATTCTCTAAAGGCGTGGGTTACGTGCATAAGTTACGTGTATAGAGCCCATACACTATAAAGTCTCTTTATAGCTTAAAGCCCTAGGGGCTTATTAGAAGCATCAATTAACAATTAAGTTAAGATTATTAATTAATTAACCCATTTTATTAATAAACTGCTCTATATGTACTATCTAACAGTTATAAGCCCGGTCCGCCGACTTAAGAAGCTATTTAGCTATTACTTAATTATTTGAAGAAATTCTACCTTATTATTAGACTCTGACACCTTATTGTTAAGACGTAGACTCTGATAGAAATCCTACCTCAATTGTTACAGGACGAGATTCCACGAGATTCCACAAGATTCCATAAAATTCCACCTTAATCGTTATAGGACGATCTTGATAATAAGGACGATCCTAATAATAAGGAAAATCCTAATAATAAGGACAATCCTAACGACAAGGACGATCCTGACGACAAAATACCATTTTAATTCCTCCTTTGCCTATTAGTTAAATGACTCTACCATTAAGTTCGTTAACTATAATTATCCTTAATAAACCAGAAGACTGGGAGTAATGGCTATAGCAACTCCAAGCCCTTATAGATTAGCAAATTTGGGCCTATATTAACCTAGCCACAGAAGCACCTTAAAAAGGTCTACTTAAAAAACCACCTTATCTAAAGGTTATAGATTTTAATAAGAATGCAACCTTATATATATAGCTCTTAACAAATTAACAGAAAGCGTATAAAAATAGCAGATAATACTACAACCAGAATATAAAGGATTTCCTAAAATAGGAAGATTATTTTTAACAGATCCGCACCTAGATTATATCCACTGTATTAATTTAGAAGAAGCTACTACTTAACCCTTCCTTAACCATTAAAAAATGGCTATTTTGGTTAAAAGAAAATATAGAACCTACCTTATTATTTATTAGAAAGAAGGTATAATACTAGTATATAAAAGCCCTTAAGGGGTTTAAACAGTTATTAAAATTAAACTAATGGCTAGATTAATGGGAACATATAATATTATTAGGAGAGAAGTATAAGATCCCTTAAATGTCTAATAGAATCTAGCTTTGAGATTTAGCAGAAGTTATTTAACCTTTTAGCAACGCCTATTATATAAAGTACACTACCAAGTTAAATAACCCTTAGAAGTTAAGATCTTCTAAATACCGTAGAGTAGTAAAGGAGCTGCAAGAAGGACTTAGAATACCCTTAAAGAAAGCCAATACTACTATAAGAGGGAGTACCTTTAATTTAGACTTTATAGAGCAAGCTATTAAGGATCACTCTAATACTACTAAAGGTTTACAGAGAGGAAGGACCTTAGTATATAATAGACGCTTAAAGAGAGCCAGGATACTAGTAGATAAGAAGACGTTCTACAAAAAGCTAATACCTAAGTACTTAGCGTGCGGAATATAAGGACACTCTCTATAGGACTATTAGTGTTTATTTAAAGATAAGAGACTTATAGGAGTTATAATTAGAGATACTTATATTAAAAGGGTACTAAAAAAGGTAGAAAAGAATAAGGATCTCGCTAACTAAGTTATAAAGATTAGACTTAAAGAATAATAAGACAAGGCTTAATAATAATAGGATAAGAGTTAGGAAGTTAAGATTAAGGAAGAAGCTAATGCAATATTTTTAGAATTATATTACACCGGCTAACTCCATCCACTAAAGCTATTAACTATTCTTAACTTAGGAACCACTCTCTATATCTTTAATAACCTTTCTTGTTTTTATAACTTTAGGAAAGCTCTAAAATATAAATATATTATTGCCGGCAGCTTAGAAGTGCCTATACTAGGCTATAGTAATATTACTATCTAAGTTATAAAACTAGATAAGAGTAAGGAAATCCTATGTCTTAAGGACGTTGTCTTTTATATAGACTTTAATATAAATCTAGTGTTATTCCATCTACTTTAAAAATAAGGGTACTACTAGAATAATAAAAAAGATAACAATTTTTTAGTTTAGAAGGATAATACAATCCTATATTAAATGGAAGAATATTATAGATAACAGACTATTAAATACGTCTAATTAGGAAGTCTATTAGCGTTTAATATAAGCTAACTACTATAATGTCAACGGAAACGTAGAGTGTCGTTAAGGGATATCTATCTAGATGCGAAAGGTAATATATAACTATAGTATCTGCGTCTAGGTTATCCAGGACCTATAAGCCTTTATTATTTAGGTATTAATATCCTAGGAGTTAAGCTTTAAGGCCCTAAGATAACGGAATATTAATACTACAGTTTTACTAAAATTAAGTGTTAGGTCTTATAAAGGTTCTTAGAATAGAAAATTAATAAACCCTATTTTAACCACTATATTAACTAGACTAACCTTAAGGAAGCGCATACCAGATTTGTATAAGTTATGCTTATCTATAATACCTTCTTAAAAAGATCCTTCCTGTATTTTATAACGACATATAGCAAAAAGAAGGAGATATTATAAGTACTTAAAGATTTCACTCTATGGATTTGTCTGAGGTATAACTTTAAAGTTAATACTATTAGATTAGATAACGAGCTAGGGAGAAAAAAAACCCTTAAATAGCTATAGACCTAAGGGATTATATTTAAGCCTTTAGCGCTATATACCTAAGCTTAAAATAGTACTACCGAATACTTAGGGGGTGTAATTATTAAGAGAGTACAAGAAATAAGAATTACTGCTAATCTACTATATAATCTATAGAATAAGATAGTTAACTATGCAGTTTACCTTTAAGATTAAACGCCATAAGAAAGTAATGGATGGAAATTACTATATAAGAGGTTCTATACCTTCCTAGTAAATAGAAAATTAAGAAAACTATAACTAGCGTACCTAAAAGCCTACGGCTGTAGGGCGTATATAATAACATTAAACACCTAGCTAAAGAAGAAAAGGCTAAGTAAGCTAAATCCGCGAGCCTATATTGGCTACCTTATTAGCTATAACTCTACTAATATCTATAGGATCTAGATCCTATATAAGGGTATTATTATCTCTACTAGGGATATTATCTTTAATAAACAGATGTTTTTTAACGGTAAGTAAATAGATATCTTAAAGGACCTATACGCTAAATTAGATATACTAATTAAGAAGATTTAACTTCCTAATATCCTAACTAAGAATAAGGTTCTTCTGGAAGATAATAAAGAAGTATTTAAACTGTTACGGACGCTTTAAGTACGATGTTACAACTACTTGGAGAGGAGTTGGCGGAAGCTAGTTGGTTAATATAGGCACGGTCTAGGATGGATCCGGTGGAACTATGTAACGAGGAATAGTAGCTAAGGTTATATAAGGTAATCTATAGGATCTATATAATCTATATAATCTGTAACAGAGCGGACAGAGTAGATAGAGTAGACAGAGCGAAGGGATTTCTTAGGCGTATGGTTGTGTATTTAAAGGACCATAGTCCCTACCTAGATAGTTCTCTCTTTGTAGTAAATCTTAGAATACAATTAAAGTTAATCTGTTAGGTAACCACTCCTGTAACGGAACCTTATAGTAGTAACTACGGTGGGTCCTATTATTGGGCTGGGTATATAGGTAAGAACAATTTAACAATGTAATAATAACTGGTGGAGTAGTTGCCTAACAGATTAACTCTAATTATATTCTAAGATTCACTACAAGGAGAGAACTATCTACGGTAGGGACTAAGGTCCTTTAAATACACGACCGTACTCCTAAGAAATCCTCCCTTGTACGTGAGGTACGTATTATATATATTATATATACGTTCACTACGTTCCCTGCGTTCCTTACGTAGCACATTATATAACTTGGCTACCATTCCTCGTTATATAGTTCCACCGGATCTATTCTGGACCGTGCCTATATTAACCAACTAGCTTCTTCCAACTCCTCTCTAAGTAGTTATAATATTATACTTAAAGCGTCCATAATACCATCTCCCTTCTCTTTATCTTTGTCCTTGAAGATTCCTAATATCTCTAAGTTGTCTACTAGAGGTGTAATGTCTGTTTGATTAGTCTAGTTAATATCTTTACTTATTATACCTAAAGCCTCTTCTTCCTTATACGCGTAACATCGTGCTTGTACTATTGCTAGCATTCTGTTGCTTAGTGAAATAATGCCGTCTCCATGTTCCCGTTGTGCAAAAGAGGGGCTGGTTTATATTGCGCTGGCGAGTCCTAGCTCTTAATAACTATCCTCTTGCTTAGAGTGCACTAAAGCAAACGTTTAATTGCTCTGCGACGTTTGTTCTACTTCTAACGCTAAATGTGCGCGTCCTATAACTCTTAGTAGTCTTTAAGTTCCCTAAGTAACTTATTATAGGGTCTCGTGTTTAATCTACTGCTGTGAAACTTGATAGTAAGCTCTCTACTGCCCTGGCTAAGCTAGAACGTTCTTAAGACGCGGAACAGAAGGCCCTAGATACTTAGATTGCGGCGTCTACTCGGCTGCTTTGTCTTAAGAAGGTTTGTAAGAAGGTTCGTTCTAAGGAGTGGAAACTTGTTTAATAGGGTCTGTCTAAGCTAGGTAATAAGAGGGTAGAGTTTCTAGAGAAGGAAACAACTCTAAGTAACTTGGTAGTTACTCCTTATAGGTCCCCCTTAGGTGACTTGTCCTTTGGTGATCCTTTTTTAATACTCCCTAACCTGCTCTCTTTTGATACTCCTTTACCTTTCCTATAGCATTTTTTAGGTTGCTTAGTGGTTCCTAGGTAGTCTTACTATAGCCTATCTACTTTACTTTGTACTACGTTTTATTATCTATATCCTTATAACTAATAATCTTTAAAACTTGCTATTTGTCCTCTTCTTGCCCTCTATACATGTCTGCTTTGTATACTAGTGGTTTAACGTTTCCGTATGCTAGTTCTAGTATTGCAACGTATTATACTAGGTAGATTCTTATTTTAGCTAGTAGGTTTAACTTATATATAACTAATAAAATTCTCTGCTTAATTTTAAAAGGTCCTAGTCTAACATAGTCCAACTTCTTACTTAGTTATTAACTTTTAAAATTTTTATATAGTAGCTATACTTTATCTCCCTCCTTAAGATCTGGTCCCTTAGATCTTTTAACATTATAGTACCTTTTTATTTATTCTTATACTAGTTTAGCTATTTCTTTAAGATTTATATAAAGATTTATTAACGTCTCCATTCTTTGCTTGGCTGTGCTACTTATCTTCTTTACTTAGTATGGCGATAATAATGTTCTTAGCTTGTATCCGTAATTCGCCTTAAATAGTAATATCCCCATTCCTTTTTATGGTGTTGTATTGTATACAAACTATATAACTGGTAATAACGATACCCAATTATTCTGTGCGTGATTAATATAATGCCTTAGATACTGTTCTAGTGTCTAGTTTAATCTTTCTGTTTATCCGTCCGTCTACGGATAGTATGCTGTAGATATTGCTGCGCGAACTCCTTATTTTACCAGAAATACTTCTTAAAATACTACTATAAATCTTAGATCCCTATTTAATATAATCTTGCTTAGTGCTCTATGTCTTGCGAATACTTCTTTTATATAGATTCTAGCAATATCTTCTACTAATATCTCTTCTGTATACGCTATAAAGTATCCCTACTTTATAAGCTTATCCACTATTACTAAGATCGCGTTATAATCTTGTCCTGTAATAGGATCTTTTAACTTTAATAACTTAATAATAAAGTCCTATAATATAACTTCCCATGGTCTTTCTAGTATTTTAATAGGTTGTAGCTCTCCGTACGGCTTATACCTTGTTGGTTTATTTCTTTGGCAATCTAGATATTCCTTTATAACTTATCTAGCTAGTCCCTAGATTCCTTAAATAATATACTCCTCTTAAAGTCTTAACACTAAGCCTATGGCTCTATTGTGTCCCTATATTATTCCTTTATAAAACTCTTTTATAAACTCCTCTGTAATTAACCTTGGAATATAAGTAGCTTTTTGTTCTTATATTACTTTAAGTTTAAATTCTTAAGCTATACTTCCTAGATCTTCTTTATCTAATTACTCTCTAGTAATTTATAGATCTGACTTTCCTTAGTTGCTATAATCTTTAGATAGTTATACCTAATTAATCTATCTTAATTCCTTTGCAATAAAGCTCCTAATAGCTTTTTGTTGTTCTATAGTTTAGCCTTTTTACTTAGAGTGTCTGCTTGTATATTAACTGTACCTTTGGTATACTGAATTTTAAAATGGTATTCTATAAGTATTTCCGCCCATCTAACCTGTCTTTAGTTAAGTTCCTTTGTTATTAGGAATCCTATAAGGTTCTTATAGTCCGTTTTTACTATAAATGGTTTCTCTATACCTTATAAGAATACTCTCTATTCCTTAAGTGCTGTAACTATGCCTAGCAACTCCTTATTATAAATATTATAGTTTAACTCTAATGGTGTTATCTTTTAACTATAGTACGCTACTAGATGCTATGCGTCCTGGTGCTTTTATAGCAAATATACTCCTAGTGCGAAGTCTAATATATTTGTTTTAACAACCGTTTCTAACTTTAGTTAGTAGATTTTGAGGATTGGTTCCTAGGTAAACAACTTCTTAAGTTCCTTAAATAACTTTCTTTACTCTATTTACTATACCTATGGTTTCTCCTTCTTTATTAACCTTATAAATGGCTTAATACTTTTTAACTATTGTGCTATAAACCTTCTGCAGTAGTTGTAAAACCCTAGGAATAATTTTAACTATATAACGTTCTCTAGTTCCTGCTAACTTACTATAGCTTTAACTTTCTTTAGGTCCATGCTAATTTTTCTTAGTTTAATAATAAATCCTATAAAATTGGTCTTCCTTATAAAGAACTTGTATTTTTTAATTACTACTAGCATTTATTCTTTTTATAGTCTCTTTAAAACCCATTTAACGTGTTCTCCATGTTCTTCCTCACTTGTTAAATAGATAATAATATTGTTAAGATATACTATAATAAATTTATTAAGGTGTTCTCCTAACACACTATTAATTTGCTTTTAGAATGTTGCTAGTGCGTTTATAAGCCTAAATTGTATAATTAATAGTTTATATAGTCCTTCCTTTAACCTAAAAGCTGCTTTCTATTTATTGCCTTCCTTAATTCTAATCTAATGGTACGCCCACCTTAGATCTATCTTTATAAAGATTTACACATTGCCTATTCTGTCTTAGATTTTGCTAATTAAGGGTAAAGGATACCTATCCTTTCTGGTAATGCTGTTTAACTATCTATAGTCTATACACATCCTAAGTTTTTTATTTTTCTTTAGGATGAATAGTACTGGATATTCTACTAATAACTGCAATGGTCTAATATATCCCTTTTATAAGTTCTCCTGGACAAACTCCTTAAGCGCTACTAACTCTGTTTTAGTAAGCTTATAGATTGGAAAGAACTTTAGACTTATTCCCTTTTTTAATTCTATCTTATAATCCTATACTATATACTTTAACAGCTTTTTACTTTCTAGTAACTATAACTTTTTACTATACTTATAGTATCTCTTTAGTATATAACTTAGGCTCCGCTTAGTCTCTTTATATATCGCTCTAACTTAGTACTATACTAACTTGGTTTACTATTGTATCTTATATTATTAAGTATCTCTAATATTAACCTAATCTGTAACCCAATTAATCTTTAGATTATATTTCTATAACTAAGGTATTCCTAATATCGCCTTGTCCTGTCCTAATAGTAGAATATTAAAAGACATTCTAACTGGTCTTCCTTTAATAGTTAACTAAATAGGCCCTATTTAAAGATTAATAATACCTTATCTAATCTCCTAAAATTGTTATAAGTAAATATAGGTATTTTTTTGGTCTATATAGTAACCCTATTCTTTCTACTGTTACTAGTAATATATGGTTTCTTATTACTCCACTATCTACTAACGCTTTAAACCGCTAATCTTGCTACTTAACTTGTAAATTTAGGTATTGCCCTTAAATTTTTTTTAAGGGTTTAAGGCTCTAATACTAGTTCCCTCTAGTTCTATACGCCTCCCCTTTTCCTAATTACTAGCTGCTAAATTCCGTTTATACTTAGTCCAACCTTAGCTAATACTTAGTTTGCTTTTTAGCCTTTATATACTATAGACAAGTATTTTCTAGGTACTTCTACCACTATTATCTATTTAGGTATTCTTCCGTAAGGAACCTTCCTAGTTAAAGTATTAAGTCCCCTTAACCTTATGCTTCTACTAGGTGCCATCTATATATATACTTAGTATCCCTAAATTACTTTTCTTCTGGTGCCTAATATATCCTAGTTGGGTACTTCCGGTTCTTATCCTTTAGTGCTCTATATATATTGCATATATTATCCATATAAGCTATCTATAATAGTGTATAATATATTAAGTAACTTAGGTTAACTCTTAGCTTATCTTTACTTTTAAGTTTAAACCTCTATTTAGCTAATCTAACTGTTAGTCTTTCTTCTATAGGTACTAAGATTTATCTCTTACTTCTCTAGTCCCTAGATCCCTCTTCTAGGTTTCTTAATATTATAATTAATACTCCTTTAATGTAACTTATACGTTTTTCCATAATGGGTTAATCTTGGACAACTTTTTTGTTTAGCTATATATAGAAATCTACCTATTCGTTATTGCTTTATTGCCTATACTACTTTCCATATAACTGGTTTAGTGTGTATAGTTTATCTGTTAGAAAGTTCCTTATTATCGCTATATTATAACATTCTTTAGTATATCTTTCTTTAAACCTAGTTAGGATATCTAGATCCTCTTTTTATTCCAGTTTATTTAACCACTTTACCCTAGGTGTCCCTACACTTGGCCTATTAGTAATTCTTTATATAGGTGCTCTGTCCCTTATATAATCTAGTATACTAGATCTCCTATCTAGTTTCTGCTCTTACTATGTAATAATTCTTACTCTAAACTTATTTTCTATGTCTTGTAGCTAGGTCTTTAAAGTCGTCTTGCTTCTTAATCCCTATATTAACTTTTTAATCTTTAGGCTAAACACTATATTTACCTAAAATTATTAATGTTTTTATTTGTTCCCTAAACTTGTAGTTCTTAAACTTGCGTTCTATATTTATTTATTTATCTATAAACTAAGTTACTACCCTTTCCTATTAATTTTCTTTTATTATGGGTTCCTAAGCTGTTTTTATTACGTCTTATAAGTCTAGAGCCTTTTTTATTTTATTGTAAGAATCTTGGACCTATGGCCTTTTACCTTTATTAAGTGATAAGCTAGCACTAGCAGTTATTTACTTACTTAGTTTTTTTTAAATATTACTTCTATTATCTTGTAAAGTAATGGAAATTATATTTAATAGTGTTATAATACCCATTACTAACCCTTATTTTATAATGGTTTTAGTCTCTACTTCTATTTTAACTTCTCTAAGGTCTACTTACTTATAGTAAACTACCTTTATTGCCTTATTATTGGTAAATGCTTTGCCTATATTAAATTTATTATTCTTAATATCTAATCTATAAGCTAGTTTATTGGTTCCTTTAAACTTAGATAATAATAGCTCCTATAGCTAATAGCTTACGCCGTACTTAGCGTCCTTATAAATTTAGTATATATTATTATAACAAAATATAAAACTATTAATTAAACATTCTTTTATTTCTTATAGTGCACTATTATTTCTCTATATATATGTGTTTTCTGCTGGTCTGGTTCCCTTTACTATATAGTTACTCTAACTACCTTTATAGTCTCTGGTGAAATGACCCTATTTTCCATAATTTATATAAGCTCTATCTCTAAACCACTAACTTTACTATAAAGTCCGCTTAAATATCTTCTGCTACTAAGATCCCTAGTTTAGCCTCTACTCCTTAGTCTTTTAATTACTAGATTCTTAACCTCTAGGTTTCTATAGTTTCTTTTTCTACCTTTAGGTTTCTTTAGTACTGCTTAGGTCTATTAGCTCTGCGCTATTCTATAGTTTTTAACTCTGTGTTAGTTGTTGCGTACTCTATGCCTTATATAACTATAGAACTCTGTTTTAACCTTTCTTAGCCTGTTCCTTTTAGTAGATTCTATTATTAATCTTTATTAACTAATCTATTAACTCTTTTAGAGTATCCGTATCTTCTATTAGGATAATTGTGTCCTAGACTTTAGCCTTAAGTCCCTATTTATACTATACTATAAGCGCCTTGTTATTCTACTTAACCTATATAGCTAGTGTTTAAAACTGCGTTATATACTTAATTACTAAAGTGCGTTATACTAAGTTCTAAAGCTTTTGTTTTGCTATAGTTACTTCCTCTAGGTTTTTAAATATCTATATTAACTATTCTATAAATCTGTTTTAACTAGCAAACATATACTATACGTCTTAGTTAGTAGTTGTTATGCTATTAGCCTATATCTTTATAAGATATAGTTTAAACCACTTAAGTACCTTCCCCGTTAGGAATAACCCTACGTAGGCTACTTAATCTAATAATATTGCTAACTTTACTCCTTCCTACATAACCTTAAAGTGTATTTATGTAAGAAATCCTTTAAGCTTTAACTTCTCCCCTAAAAATTGTTTAATTAAAGGTAACTTAATCTTTACTGCTCTAATTCTATTAATACGTTCTTTAAGTATCCTATTATTATCTTATAAGTAATTAACCATTTCTTATAACTAACTTTACGTGATTAACTAAGAATCCGTGCCTACTATACTAGTATCTCCTCCTACGCTTAAGGTTATGGCTGCCGTTAATAGTATTATAACTAGTGCTTTGGGTGGCATATTATTTAACCTTATTTAATACTATAACCTTAGTAGTAAATGTGTAACGGAACCTTATAGCAGTAACTATAGTAGGTCCTATTATTAGGCTAGGTATATAGGTAAGAATAATTTAACAACGTAAAAATAACTAGTAGAGTAGTTGCCTAATAGATTAACTCTAATTATATTCTAAGATTTACTACAAGGAGAGAACTATCTATAGTAGGGACTGAGGTCCTTTAAATACACGACCGTACTCCTAAGAAATCCTCCCTTGTACGTAAGGTACGTGTTGTACGTGTTATACATATGTTTACTACGTTCCCTGCATTCCTTATATAGCACGTTATATAACTTGGCTACCATTTCTTGTTACATAGTTCTACCGGATCCATTCTGGACCGTGCCTATATTAACCAACTAGCTTCTTCCAACTCCTCTCTAAGTAGTCGTAACATCGTACTTAAAGCGTCCATAATAACTCCACCAGTTATTATTATGTTATTGAATTATTCTTACCTATATACCTAGCCTAATAATAGGACCTACCGTAGTTACTACTACAAGGTTCCGTTACATATTTACTACTAAGGTTATAGTATTAAATAAGGTTAAATAATATGCCACCTAAAGTACTAGTTACGACGCCGTTAATGGCAGCCACGACCTTAAGCGTAGGAGGAGATACTAGTATAGCAGGTATAGATTCTTAGTTAATTACGCGAAGTTAGTTATAAGAAATAGTTGATTACTTATAGGACAATAATAGGATACTTAAAGAACGCATTAATGGAATTAGAGTAGCGAAGATTAAGTTACCTTTAATTAAATGGTTCTTAGGAGAGAAGTTAAAGCTTAAGGGATTTCTTATATAGATATACTTTAAGGTTATATAGGAAGGAGTAAAGTTAGTAATATTATTAGATTAAGTAGCCTATATAGAATTATTCCTAATAGGGAGGGCACTTAAGTAGTTTAAACCGTATCTTATGGAGATATAGGCTAATAGTATAATAACTACTAACTAGGACGTATAGTATATATTTACTAGTTAGAATAGGTTTGCAAAACAGTTAACGCAGATATTTAAAGACTTAGAGGTAATAACTATAGCGGAATAAAAGCTTTAGAACTTAGTATAGCGCACTTTAGTAATTAAGTATATAATGCAGTTTTAAATGCTAGCTATATAGGTTAAGTGGAATAATAGGGCGCTTATAGTATAGTATAAATAGAGACTTAAGGCTAAAGTCTAGGATATAATTATTCTAATAGAAGATGCGGATACTTTAAGAGAGTTAATAGATTAGTTAATAAAGATTAATAATAGGATCTACTAAAGGGAATAGGCTAAGAAGGGTTAAAATAGAGTTTTATAGTTATATAAGGCGCAGAGTACGCAACCACTAATATAAAGTTAAAAATTATAGAATGGCGCAGAGCTAATGGACCTAAGCGGTACTAAAAAAACCTAAAAATAGGAAAAAAAACTATAGAAACCTAGAGGTTAAGGATCTAGTAATTAAAGGACTAAGGAGTAGAGGCTAAACTAGGGATCTTAGTAGTAGAAGATGTTTAGGCGGACTTTATAGCAAAGTTAGTGGTTCTAAGATAGAGCTTGTATAAATTATAGAAAATAGGGTTATTTTGCTAGAGACTATAGAGGTGGTTAGAGTAACTATATAGTAAAGGGAACTAGACTAGCAGAAAATATATATATATAGAGAGATAATAGTGCACTATAAGGAACAAAAGAGTGTTTAATTAATAGTTTTGCGTTTTATTATAATAACGTATACTAAATTTATAAGGACGCCAAGTACGGCATAAGTTATTAGCTATAGGAGCTATTATTATCTAAGTTTAAAGGAACCAGTAAACCAGCTTATAGATTAGATATTAAAGATAATAAATTTAATATAGGTAAAGCATTTACCAATAATAAGGCAATAAAGGCAGCTTACTAGGAGCGTGCAGACCTTAAAGAAGTTAAAATAGAAGTAGAAACTAAGACTATTATAGAATAGGGTTTAGTAACGGGTATTATAATACTATTAGATACAATTTCCATCGCTTTATAAAATAAAAGGAGTAACGTTTAGAAAAAACTAAGTAAGTAAACAACTACTAGTGCTAACTTATTACTTAGTAAAGGCAAAAGGCCATAGGTCTAAGACTCTTATAATAAGATAAAAAAGGCTCCAGACTTATAAGACGTAATAAGAATAGCTTAGGAACCTATAATAGATAAAAACTAATAGGAAAGGGCAGCAACTTAGTTTATAAATAAATAAATAAATATAGGACGCCAGTTTAAGAACTATAAGTTTAGGGAATAAATAAGAATATTAGCAGTTCTAGGTAAACACAGTATTTAGCCTAAAGATTGGAAAGTTAATATAGGGATTAAGAAGTAAGACAACTTTAAAGACCTAGCTATAAGACATAGAAAATAAGAAACTATAAATAAGTTTAGAGTAAGAATTATTATATAGCAAGAGCAGAAACTAGATAAGAGATCTAGCATACTAGGTTATATAAGGGATAGAGCACCTATATAAAGAATTACTAATAGGCCAAGTGTAGGAATACCTAGGGTAAAGTGGTTAGATAAACTAAAACAAGAAGAGAATCTAGATATCCTAACTAGGTTTAAAAAAAGACATACTAAAGGATATTATAATATAGTAATAATAAGGTACTTTCTAATAGATAGACTATATACACTAAACTAGTTATATGAAAAGTAGTATAGGTAACAAAGCAACAATAAATAGGCAGATTTTTATATATAGCTAGATAAAAAAGTTATCTAAGACTAACCTATTACAGAAAAACGTATAAGTTATATTAAAGGAGCGTTAATTATAATGTTAAGGAACCTAAAAGAAGGATTTAGGGACTAGAGAAGTAAGAGACAAGTCTTAGTACCTATAGAAAAAAGACTAATAGTTAGATTAGCTAGATAGAGGTTTAAACTTAAGAGTAAAGATAAGCTAAGAGTTAACCTAAGTCACTTAGCGTATTATACACTATTGTAGATAGCTTATATGGATAATATATATAACATATATAGAGTACTAAAAGATAAAAACCGGAAGTACCTAATTAGAATATATTAGGCACTAGAGGAAAAGCGGTTTAGGGATACTAAGTATATATATAGATGGCACCTAGTAGAAGTATAAGGTTAAGGGGACTTAATACTTTAACTAGAAAGATTCCTTACGGAAGAATGCCTAGATAGATAATAGTAGTAAAAGTGCCTAAAAAATACTTGTTTATGGTATATAAAGGATAAAAAACAAACTAAGTATTAGCTAAAGTTAGACTAAGTATAAGCGGGATCTAGCAGCTAATAGTTAGGAAAAGGGGAGGTGTATAAAACTAGAGGGAACTAGTATTAGAGCCTTAAACCCTTAAAGAAATTTAAGGATAATACCTAAATTTATAAGTTAAGTGGTAAGACTAGCAGTTTGAAGTGTTAATAGATAGTAGAGTAATAAGGAACCATATATTACTAGTAATAGTAGAAAGAATAGGGTTACTATATAGATAAAAGAAACACCCGTATCTATTTATAATAATTTTAGAAGATTAGATAGCCTATAAAGGAGGTATTATTAATCTTAAAACAGGACCTATTTAGTTAACTATTAAAGGGAGACCAGTTAGAATGTCTTTTAATATCCTACTATTAGGATAGGATAAGGCGATACTAGGAATGCCTTAGTTATAGAAATATAATCTAAAGATTAATTAGGTTACAGATTAGGTTAATATTAGAGATACTTAATAATATAAAATGTGACAGTAAACTAAGTTGGTATAGTACTAAGTTGGAGCAATATATAAAGAGACTAAGTAAGGCTTAAGTTATATACTAAAGAGATACTATAAGTATAGTAAAAAGTTATAGTTACTAGAACGTAAAAAGCTGTTAGAGTATATAGTATAGGACTATAAGATAGAGTTAGAAGAGGGAATAAGTCTAAAGTTTTTTCTAATCTATAAGCTTACTAAAACAGAGTTAGTAGCGCTTAAGGAGTTTGTCCAGGAGAACTTATAAAAGGGATATATTAGACCATTGCAGTTATTAGTAGAATATCCAGTACTATTTATCCTAAAGAAAAACGGAAAACTTAGGATGTGTATAGACTATAGGTAGTTAAACAGTATTACTAGAAAGGATAGATATCCTTTACCCTTAATTAGTAAAATCTAAGATAGAATAGGTAATGCGCAAATCTTTATAAAGATAGATCTAAAATAGGCATACTATTAGATCAAAATTAAGGAAGGCAATAAATAGAAAGCAGCTTTTAGGTTAAAGGAAGGACTATATAAACCATTAGTTATATAATTTGGGCTTATAAACGCACTAGTAACGTTCTAAAAGCAAATTAATAGTGTGTTAGGAGAACACCTTAATAAGTTTATTATAGTATATTTTAATAATATTATCGTCTACTTAATAAGCGAGGAAGAATATAGAGAATATATTAAGTAGGTCTTAAAGAGACTATAAGAAGAACAGATGCTAGTAGTGATTAAAAAATGCGAGTTCTTTATAAGGAAGACCAATTTTATAGGATTTATTATTAAACTAGGAAAAATTAGCATAGGCCTAAAGAAAGTTAAAGCTATAGTAAGTTAGCAGGAACTAGAGAACGTTATATAGTTAAAATCGTTCCTAGGGTTTTGCAACTACTATAGGAGGTTTATAGCGCAATGGTTAAAGAGTATTAAGCCATTTATAAGGTTAATAAATAAGGAGGAACCGTGGATATAGGGAATAGAGTAAAAGAAGTTATTTAAAGAACTTAAGGAGTTGTTTACCTAGGAACTAATCCTTAAAATCTACTAACTAAAGTTAGAAACGGTTATTAAGACAGATATATTAGACTTTATACTAGGAGCATATTTGCTATAAAAGTACTAGGACGCATGGCATCTAGTAACGTATTATAGTTAAAAGATAACACTACTAGAGTTAAACTATGATATTTACAATAAGGTGTTGCTAGGTATAGTTATAGTACTTAAGAAATAGAGAGCATTCTTATAAGGCATAGAGAAACTATTTATAGTTAAGACGGACTATAAGAACCTTATAGGATTTTTAATAATAAAGGAACTTAACTAAAGATAGGTTAGGTGGGTGGAGATACTTATAGAATACTATTTTAAGATTTAGTATATTAAGGGTATAAACAATGCACGAGTAGATGCTTTAAGTAGAAAAGCTAAACTATAAAGTAATAAAAAGCCGTTAGGAGTATTATTACGAAAAGATAAAAACGGATTAATTAGGTACAATTATCTAAAGATAGTAGCAATATGAAAAAGTTAAGTCTATAAATTACTAGAAAGCGATTGGATATAGAAGATCTAGAAAGTATAGCTTAAAAATCTAAACTTAGAGCAATATAAGAATAAAGAAGCTACTTATATTCTAAGGTTAATTGCAGAAGAGTTTATAAAAGAGTTTTATAAGGGAATAATATAAGGATATAATAGGTCTATAGGACTAGTGTTAAGACTTTAAGAGGAGTATATTATTTAAGGAATCTAGGGACTAGTAAGATAAGTTATAAGGGAATATTTAAATTACTAGAGAAATAAACTAATAAGGTATAAGCTATATAGAGGGCTATAACCTATCAAAATACTAGAAAAACTATAGGAAGTTATATTATAGGACTTTATTATTAAGTTACTAAAGTTAAAAGATTCTATTACAGGATAAGATTATAACGCGATTTTAGTAATAGTAGATAAGCTTATAAAGTAGGGATACTTTATAATATGCACAGAAGAAATATTAGTAGAAGATATTGCTAGAATCTATATAAAAGAAGTATTTGTAAGATATAGAGCACTAAGTAAAATTATATTGGATAGGGATCTAAGATTTATAGTAGTATTTTAGGAAGTATTTCTGGTAGAATAAGGGGTTTGCGCAGCAATATCTATAGCGTATTATCCGTAGACGGGCGGATAAATAGAAAGGTTAAACTAGACACTAGAATAGTATCTAAGGCACTATATTAACCATGTATAGAACAATTAGGTATTATTATTACTAGTTATACAGTTTGTATACAATATAACACTATAAAAAGGAATAGGGATATTACCGTTTAAGGCGAATTACGGGTATAAACTAAGAACATTATTATCGCCACATTAAGTAAAGAAGATAAGTAGTATAGCTAAGCAAAGAATGGAGACGTTAATGAATCTTTATATAAATCTTAAAGAAATAGCTAAACTAGTATAAGAACGAATAAAAAGGTACTATAATACTAAGAGATCTAAGGGACTAGATCTTAAGGAGGGAGATAAAGTGTGGCTACTATATAAAATTTTTAAAAGTTAATAACTAAGCAAAAAGTTAGACTATGTTAGATTTAGACCTTTTAAAATTATATAAAGGATTTTATTAGTTACGTATAAATTAAACCTACTAGCTAAAATAAGAATCTACCCTATATAATATATTGCAATGCTAGAACCAGCATATGGAAACATTAAACTACCAATATATAAGGCAGATACGTATAGAGGGTAAGAAGAGGATAAATGGCAAGTTTTAAAGATTATTAGTTACAAGGATATAGATAATAAAATATAGTATAAAGTAAGGTAGATAGGCTATAATAAGACTACCTAGGAGCTACTAAGCAACCTAGAGAACGCTATGGGAAAGGTAAAGAAGTATTAAAGGAAAGTAGGTTAGGGAGTATTAAAAAAGGATTGCCAAAGAACAAGTCACCTAAGGGGGACCTATAAGGAGTAACTACTATGTTACTTAGAGTTGTTTCCTTCTCT
>Ga0307507_10000660_pt1 | contig 74798 bp, 44 predicted proteins | sample 7_EM_MG_FD_207223 | JGI IMG/M metagenome (GOLD analysis project Ga0307507, IMG submission 207223) | Populus trichocarpa ectomycorrhiza microbial communities from riparian zone in the Pacific Northwest, United States - 7_EM | ecosystem: Host-associated > Plants > Roots > Unclassified | place... | reverse complement strand
TAATTTAAGTTAGCTAATAGGTGGAAAACACTTTACGGTTCTATATATAGTATCTTAAAATAGATATAGAGTTAATATAAATGCCCTTATTAACACTAGAGCAAATAGCTTTACCTTTATAAATACTGCTTGTATAAATAATGTTGCTAAGTTCTTAAATATAAATACTACCTAACTAGAGAAGCCTATTTAAGTAAAAGGCTATAATGGCTAAGCTGGCAAGCCGGTTACCTATATCTTAAAGCTATATATTGCTATTAATAGACAACGCCAGTTTAGTATCCCCTTCTGTATCCTAGACCTAGGGTCCCATAACATAATCCTTAGTTAAAAATGGATGTCCTACTTTAATATTTGGCTAAACATATAATAAAGACAGTTTGTCTGGCCAGAGAATAGACTAAAATTACCCTCCTTTATTAGAGAAATTTAGACTAACCGCAAGATATTAGCTATAAAGGCTGACCCTACCTATTAATAGGATGTTAAGGACCGCGACCTAGCCTTCGTCTAAGAAGATGCCCGCTGTAAGGCTGGTAGGAACTCTATACTAATAATAATACTCCCCTAAAGCACTGTAGTTAAGGAAGACCCTACTTATAGAAGTAAAATGGATAGTGATATAGATAACTTCTAAATTGCAGAGATCTGGCTAATATGGAAGAGGACGTACTAATAAAATATAAAGGATAACTTTTAGAAGATGTAATAAGAGCTAAGGGGAGTAAAGATAATACTAATACACTAAGGGCCCCCAAGGCCACAGACACCCCTACTATTATATAACTCCCCTATAGTAGATATTACGGCAATTAATGCTATAGGTTTCCACTTTAATATATATTAGAAGGATAATAAGGTCTTTATAACTAGCTTATATAAAATTAACTAGATTATTAGTGAGAAGGAAGAAGGACTAGTAAAGGAAACTAATAAGGAGCTAGTTAAGCGCCTCCTCCCTACTTACCTCTTAAACCATAGAGACGCGTTCTTAAAGGTAGCTTTGGATATACTACCCCCCTACCAAACCTATAATTATAAGATTTAATTAGAGGCCGATAACTCTTTAAGCTATAGCCACCTTTACTAGTAAACTATAGAGGAACTAAAAGTAATAAAGCAGTACTTAGTTAATAACCTCCACAAAGGGTTTATTAAGCTAAGTTAGGCTTCTTTTACCTCCCCTATCCTATTTATAAAAAAGCTTAATAAAGGCCTTCGTTTCTATATTAACTATTAGAAACTAAATACTATTACTTAAAAGAACTATTACTCTCTCCCCCTAATTAATAAGACCCTTATATGCCTAAACTAAGCTAAAATCTTTACTAAGCTTAATATCTGGCAAGCTTTCCACTAAATTAGGATGGACCCTATATTAGAAGATCTAATAACGTTCCACACCCGTTATAGTTCTTATAAATATAAAGTCCTTCCTTTTAGGCTGACGAATAGGCTAGCAACATACCAACGGTATATAAATAATGTTCTTTTTAATTACCTTAATGGGTTCTGCACAGTATACCTAAATAATATTCTTATATACTTAGACAACGAACTTAAGTACTAAGTTTATATTAAGAAGGTCCTAGAGAGGCTGCGGAATATAGGCCTATAAGTTAATATTAAGAAATGCAAATTCGGAGTAAAACGCATAAAGTACCTTAGGTTTATTGTTAGCATAGAAGGAATTAAAGTTGACCCTAAGAAGGTCGAAGCAATCCGTAACTGGAAACCCCCTTATACTATAAAGGGCATCCAGTTTTTTCTCGGCTTTTGTAATTTCTACTATTAGTTTATCTATAATTATAGGGGTGTGGCTAAGCCTCTAGTGTGACTTATAAGGAATAACACGCCTTTTATTTTTAATAATAACTGTATAGAAGCCTTTAAGGAGTTAAAGAACTAACTTGTCTTCTTCCTAATTCTCTATTACTATAACCCAGACCTGGAATTAATGCTGGAAATGGATGTATCTGATAGAGTAGTAGTAGGAGTCCTCTTATAGCTATACCCAGATAGTAAGTAGTACCCTATTATATTCTTTTTAAAGATAATGGCCCTAGCTAAGTATAACTACAAGATACATAACAAGAAAATACTAGCTATTATATAATTATTATCCCAGTGGCACGCGGAGCTTAGAAGCACGGACTCTTAGATTAAAGTCTATACTAATTATAAAGCCCTTAAGTACTTTATAACAATAAAGCAGCTTACTAGTTAATAGGCCTAATGGGCTAAAATACTCTCCTAGTTCTTTTTTATGATTATATACCGCCCTAGTAACCAGAATTTTAAGGCTAATACCTTAACCCGGAGAGAATAGGACGTGGAGCTACAAGATAAGCTAAAGGCTTAGCACCGGATACGTGCCCTTCTCTATCCCAAATAGCTTAACCTACGTATCCTTAAGGAACTAAGCTCTAAATAGAATGAACTAGCGCCTATAAAAGGAGATATTCTAGATAAACTAATGGGATTAATTAACCACATCCTAATCGCGAACCATATAGCTAAATCCCTAAAAGCCCTCCATAACTAAGCTATAGAAGGCAACCTTAATTTAGAAATAGAAGACGGACTGCTCTTATACTAAGAATGGCTTATAGTTCCAGACGTTAATAACCTACAAACAGAGCTAATCCATAAAGCCTACTATTAAGTCTCTATAGCGCACCTTAGATAAGACAAGACCTACTAACTATTAGCGCCTTACTACTACTAGCGGGGACTCCTATCCAATATAGAACGATTTATTAGGAATTATTATGCTTGTAAATGGGTAGATACCCCTAAAGATTAAACCCCTAGGTGGTTATAACTACTGCCAGTTCCCAAACACCCTTAGCAGCATATTATAATGGACTTTAAATTATTCCTAAAGGACAAATATGGCTATAATATGGCCTTTTTGGCAGTTAACCGACTAAGTAAGCAAGCTATTTCTCTTCCTTGCTTTAAGACTATAACTATAAAAGATATAGCCCACATATATATTAATAATATTTACTGGATCCATGGCGCTCCTAAGTTAATTGTCTCTAACTATAGACCTTAATTTATATTAGACTTCTAGGACGAATTCTACTATATTCTTAGGATTAAGATTAAGCTTTCTACTGTATTTTACCCTTAGACTAATGGCTAAACTAAGATTATAAACTAGTACCTTAACCAGCAACTTCGCCCCTTTATTAATTACTACTAGGACAACTAGTTGGAACTACTACCTATAATAGACTACGCATAGCTTACGCTCCCTTATAATAGTATAGGAATGTCGCCATTTAAGTTACTCTATGGATATAAGCCATAAACATCCTTTAATTGGGATAGACCTATAGGACCTATAATAGCCCGCGAACGCCTTAGCTATAAAGAGGCCTAGACATTTGCTAAGAGAATACATAGAGCCTAGGAGACTGCCTAAGCAATTATAAAAAAGGCATAAGAAAAGAAAGAGGCCGACGTAAACTAACATCGCCGTGAGGTAGACTTCTAAGTAGGAGATAAGGTATAGGTGTTAACAAAAAACTAGAAGACCTAGAGGCCGAGCAATAAACTAGACTACTAAATGGCCGGCCCCTATAAAATCCTTAAGAAGAAAGGGCACTCTTTTAGGGCTAAGCTACTAGAGTTAATAAAGATCCACCCTATCTTCTCTTTAAACTAACTGTAAAAGGCCGCAGACAACCTATTGCCTAGACAGTATAACAACCCCCCACCGCCAATTTAGATTATAGAGGATGAGGAATAGGAAGTTAAAGAGATCTTAGTAGTTAAGAAGGACTAGGGTACCTTAAAATACCGTATAAGCTAGGTAGGTCACGATGAAGACCTAGAATAGTACCCCGCATCTAATTTTAAGTACTCCCCCTATAAGCTATAAGATTTCCACCTAGCCTACCTAGACCTTCCTAGACCACCACGTAAACTAGACAGCTGGATTAAATGCTAGGAGGAAGGGTTGGATAACTATAATAATTTAGATAATAATAAAGAACTTGGACAAAGCCTAAGGGCAGGCTTTTTTGGGAGGGGGGGGTGATGTGACGGTGCTGGAGCGCGTCACCTGCTACATTCTGCCATATTCTGCCGACACTACTTATAGAGCCAACTAATTAGGATTTTCCATCCCCGGGATGGAAAATCGCCATTGGCTTGCTTACTACTAGCGCCTTAGCGACCCCTTTGTATCTTGCCAGTCTCTGACAAACTTCTTCTTCTCCTTAGCTTAGTATTCTTGTATGGTAGCAATCTACAAGCTTTGGTTCAGAAGCATTTGTACGAGCCCGTCACACTCTTGCCTTTCTAGGCAAGTTCTATATAACGGTAATTTTAGTATATTTTAACCAGTTTAAAGAAGCTAGGAAGCATTTCCTTCTTCTACTCTATTCTTTTAAGCTAGTTCTTCCAAAATTCGGACTAGCTTAGTATAATTAAATTAACTGCATATACAAAGTCTGTTACTAATTGGTCACTATTTACCTTAGGTAGATCTAGCTCCTTACACTTAGTATATACCTTCTCCTACTTCTCTAACCAGACCTTAAAGTTCTAGTTCCGAGGCAATTTCTTAAGCTATACATACTAGGTAGCTACTTAAAGCTTTTAGGCGTTGTTAGTTAAAGTAATTCTCTGCTTTAGTAATACTAAGATATTATAGGTGGTGACGCATTTAAACGTGTAGATGAGGTAGGTATATAAGATTAAGCTTTAGATATAGCTATGTAACGTATTAAGAGCTAACAGCTGTTTTCTATAGAGCTTTATATTGTCCCTATAGTCGGCTTTAAGCGTACAGAGCTCCTCCTTCTCCTCCTTATCTAGCTCTGCGAGCTTTATCTTCCCCCAGCTATTAGCATCCTTAGGTAAGGCTTAAATAGGTTCTTTAAGCTCCGGTAGTTTAGTCTTAGGTGTTAATAGGTTAATATACTACTAGAAATAATTGTTATTTGCTTTTAACTTAATAACCTTAATCCATTTATCCTAATTATTTAGGCTTATAAGAATAACGGATAATATAATAACAGGTCTGGTTTCTTATTAAGAGTTTATTGTTATAGTTGTCTATAATTAAGATAATAATTAATTGGAATAAAGGCTTTAGAATTAAAGATGATGCAGTAGTCAGCCTGGGCTCATAACTGTTAAATGGACAATTAGGTATGAGAACTCTGTTTATTAAAGAGGGCTTCTAGAGCCTCTATATATACACCAGATAGGTGACAAATAGGTTACAAATAGAATGACGACGCAGTTGTTATTTGGTAATGGAAACAGGTAATAAGACTTTTGATAAGACATTCAATGAGACATACGAGGTAAGTAGCGGGGTAGTGAGACATAGGGTTCTAGTCTTGAAGACAGTGGTAAGATGGTAGTAAGGAACTCCGATCCAGTTCGACACTTGCACACCACCGGTGTCCTAATCATCACATTATCCTGTGGAGTATCGCCTTGCGCAATATTCTTTCGGATTCCAATATCGTCATCGCCGTATTTCAGAACCCATTCCTTTGTACTGCTTGTCGCGATACCGCTGGCTCCTTTGTACCTCTCGACTAACACCGCCCTTCCAATTGAACTCTGATTCAGGAGCACCTTTAACTGCTGGAGACGCGCTTTACCGAGTAGCAAGAAGATCAAGGCTAATACGAGGGCGAGAATGTAAATGGTTAAGAATGCGATTCCCGGAATAGCGTAACGCATATCATATTTGATGGTGTCACGGAGTTGGCGCACTTGAACCTTAGCAGTTGTGCTCGCAACATCATCTGCACCGCCGATCGTTGACCTGGCGCCCATGACATAATTGGCCATAATGTCAGTCCAGATGAGATTTAATATCGTCTGAGAGGTTACCGGATTCTGCGACATCCTTTGCCACCGCAGATACAATGGATAGTTGGTACTGCCCCCGTAGTCCAGTAGGGCGTCCGGCGATATGCTAGAGTGCGGTGCAGCGTCCTGATAAAGCATTGCAAGTACGGTTTCGGGCGCTGCAGCGGGAGAAGAGTCAACCCCCATATACATAGAGCCCAAGAACCCGAAGCCCGCTGGCAGGTAGAGATGGTCTCTACGTAAGGTCCACATATTTGGTGAGTGCTCATACTTGTCGTCTACCAGAGCCCAGAATGGAGAGACATCACTGATCTGCATGCCCGTGTTTTCAACAGTCCATAGTGGCGTTGTTGCGTTTGACTTATAAATTCGAGGCTCCGCTTTGGTGACTTCAAGGCTAGCAAGGCCTTTCCTGCCATTGAACAAGAACGAAACGTCCATAATGTACGCTTTCATTGCTGTCGCGCAGGAATAAATAGGTGTGCTCCAATCCGACCGTGGGTCCATGCGGCTCCCTCCGTCCTGTCGATTGCTCACGCCCATCACAAGGCCTGTTTCAACTGCAATATTTGAGATGTTGGCGAAATCCCCGCCTCCATATCCACGAGATAATATGCCTACCTTACATCAGTGGCGCTACACGTCTTGAGTTCCCGTAACTTACTCGTAGTATAGTTAGTGTCAGTGAGGTTTGAATGAGAAAGGTTCTCGAAGTAAAACCCCGGAATGAAAGGGGTTTCGGCAGGAAACGACCCAATGACCACTTGGTTCGGCCGGAGCGAGACGGGGTCAGCATCGAATTGGTAGGTCTTGCCCAGTTTGGTTTTATTTCGCGTCTCGTTGAAGAGCTTCATAAGATTGTGATTGTTCAAGACTGCCCCTCTATACGCTCTAGAATATAGTTCAGGTCTAGCCTGTGGATCGTTGAAGTTAATAAATGGATAATCATGAGTCATGTTCACGAATCCACCCCTGTCCATTAAGAAGAAATCCTCGATATTGTTTCCGTTGGCAAGGGTGTAGTAGATCGTCAAGTTGGTAGAAATGCAAGTCGTCTCAGGCTCGATCCAGAGCAGACCCTCTGTCCACTCCATCCCCTTGCCTGGATCCGTTGGTACAGTATGGTTTCGAAATCCTACACCACCAGTCTTTGAGTTGACTATCATACCCTCAACTATGTCAAAGGCGTCGTTCAAGATGAAGCTCTGATATGTTTTAAAGGCTGCTCGGGTCTGTTTTCTTCCTTCATCTGTTACTGGGAAACCCTCAGGGGCCGAGCTCACATTGTCAGCAGCCATTATGTACGACCGGTATTGGATATCGAAGGCTCCAGCAACATAACTTCTGTCGCCGGTAAACCCACTAGAGAATATATCGGTGATATTCTGAGGAATGACCGAGGAAACATAGGCATCCTCTGTGAGGTTCTTCCCAAATCCAATTGTGTCGTTACCCCAGAATACCCACCCATGTGCTTGACCGGGACAATTTAGAGGAGAAAAGAATCCACAAAGCCGATTAGCCTTGTAATTCTCTCTAGACGAACTTCCAAGACCGGTTGGAGAGGTGTCACGAATATATCTGAAGTCAACAACGGCATCCGCGCCTCTCGAGACGGTACTGTATAACCCGATAGGTGTGACAATGCTGACACCAGTAAGGAGAATCAAACCCAGAGTAGAAAGAGTCGATAGCACGATCACTTTCTTGCTCACGTTTGAAGTCGCCGCCGTATCGACACGTAAAATCGTTTTCCACGACGAGCTATGCAGGTAACCACCCACAACTGACCTAAAGGACAATTCGTCATTGGCTAAGGATTGAAAGACGGCAGCAGTATTTACCACGTAATAGCATTATTAGAATTATCGAGCACCCCAACAAGCACGACTACCAGGGCAAGAGGAAGTGTGAATTGTGCTATATCACAGTCAGCGCTTAAGATGCTTCAAACAGTGTGCATACTCACGAATCAAAACAGCAACGTTTATCATGCCGGCCACCAAGCCAACCGTGAGTTCAACCATATTGGACGCCACTGTGGAGGATATGTTTGCTGTCGCAATGTGAGGGTGAAGAATTGGCGAAGAACAGTGAAGAAAAACATATTGATACCAGTAGCGTCTTGAGAGACATTTTCTGGCAGCTTCGTATTTTTCAATGAAGGAGTAAGACAGCGCTAAATCTTCCATAGCGGCCCCATTCGAAGGTCGCTGAAAACAGTAAGGTCGCAAGGTTGACCTGCACAGCCCCCTCTCTTGGCGGCAGACTCACGGAGGAAGAGGGTGTTAACCGATCTAAGCAGCGCGGCTCAGTCAATGCCCATAAAATCCCAAAAACAGGAACGTACATGATGACGATTCTAACAAGCACTGCCGCATCCAACCAATGCACTTCTTGCACTTCGGCTTATCGAAAGACTTTACGGGATTGCCCACTGCTTTGGAAGGGAATTAGCTTTCCTAAAGTAACCAAATCGTTAGTCCAACTAATTTTTCTGATAGCTTGAAACAATAACGACCAAGTCATCAAAATTTCATCACTTGTCTCCTCTGACGAAGATATAGGATTAAATATGTTCATCATGGATGGTTGAGGCCTTCAGGCTAGACTTATCGTACACTACCATAGCATCGGCAATTGTTTGCACTGAGACGCACGAGATTAAAGTATTCCCAAGCTCGGCGTGCTCACAGTTTAATTCATTCCGTTTCCTCAGGTGATGCCCCGATCAGTCTCGTTTCTTAAGGTAGTCCCCGAATTGCTTGCATAACTTCTTCAAATATCAGAGTCCCCACCCTACCCGCTATCAGGGTGGCCAACCTCCTCGACCTCAGAGTACCCAGCCTCCTCATCATCAGAGTCCCCAATCTCCTCAGCATATCTGGCGACCACATATCCCTCTCTGCGAATTATCTCGTAACCCCTATCGTTCTCGCCTTCAACGAGATCAAAGTCCTTAGCCGCACTTCCAAACTGGTACTGCCGCTTGAGGTATGTCTGGTGGGCACTGGTGGTCTTTTTAAACCTTTTGCGGGGCCTGGTGTGAGGGGGGGCCTGGATTGAATCTTCAAGTATTTTGTCAATCCACTGGACAATCCTAGCCTTTTCATCCAGCCACTCATGTGATTTGGATACAAAAAGCTTGCGTGACGGGTCGAGGTAGACGAATCGAAAATTGGTGGAGTCGGTTAAGAGACCAAAGACAGATGAGTTCATCTTATCGCAGCTCTTGCGAGCGTCCTGCACTGCGGCAAGGTAGATTATAAGTTGAGGCAGTGCAAGGTTAGCTGCGCCCGTCTTTTTCGCTTCCCTATATGAAATTAGTTTGTAATTACATCAAATCCAAACGGTAGAATACGCACAGAACAATCAAGCTAGGGTCTAAAGTAGACTTTGGATTTCCATGCCAAAGAACCCAACCAGCCCTCCCAGATATGGTTTTTTGGAGCCGCTTGCTTTGCGTGGAGAACGGCACCCCGGGAACCCAGTTTAAATGTAGCTCAGATTTACGGTCATTAAGGATGTTGAGTCGATCACAAAATATCACATCGACTATTGTTCGGCACAACGATTCAGAATTAGTTGATTTGAAGTATTTAGACGACTTAATGCGCTCGATGCATTGATCTAAATCATTAGTATGATTAAGAGCACGGTTTGCTTAAGACCTCACCTGCCTATGGCGATAGTACACCATCACTCACGTGATCACCCCCCCTTAGATACCACCGGTGTTCCCTGCTCATCGCATCATAGATAACCTTCACAGCGTCCGCAGCTTCGTTGTCGGATTTGAAGCTGGTGGCAGGGATGGAAGAGCTAGGAATCGCGCCTCGATCATGGTAGGCGACTCGAAGTTCAACGAGGAACCGCTGAAGAAAGGCAAGGTTCCTGGCAAGGGTCGGATCGTGCATCCGCATATTTTCCACAGCAGTCTCAATCGTATTCAGAGCAGAAACCTCGTCCGGCTTAATATTTGCAGGATTAAAACCAACAAATATAAAGCGTCCATCGTGTGCGCGCTTGACACCGCGGGGCATCGTGGGTGGTGTGGATGCAGAACGTCTTCAAGGACAAAATTCTTTCAGCTACCAGATGCTGTGTCTAGACAGACGGAAGGGCGGAGGGCTCAGAACGAGTGAAGATTGAGCGGCGATAGAGAACAAACACGCAGAATACGGTATTGAGTCAATGTAGTCTCGCTTAAATAAGCTGGGCGCTAAGCCTAAGTGAGCTTATCTCCTTTGCCTTCAACTCTTGCGATTAAGCTCAAAAATCAAAGACTTCACCTTTCTTGCCTATGTACAGCCTTTCTTCCAAGTGCACAGTATCTGCGCTGGATGGTGCTCTTGGCTATGTATTAGCGAAATTTGATGGCAGCTGCGGGCATCTGCGCCGTCCATGCATCTTCGCTAGATTTCAATGATGAACCAGTCATACAATGCGCCAAGGACTGCATGCATGGCTTGGTGCTGTCAGGGCCCGAAGCAGCGCGTGATGAAATCTAGACGAAACAAGTTTTTCAGCACTACTTTTGCGAATGTAAAAGTATTGGGGGCCATGATCAACCTCGGCGCGGGGATGTACGGGATGCTTTGCAAGTAGCGAAAGCGAGAATAGGAGCAGCATAAAATATTTGACGCAAGATTGGTCGCAGGAGATGGGAACAACCGGCTAGGCATCCTAAAGAGTTTCTCGACATTAGGAAAGCCCATTCGCCGTGTTCAACATACGAATATCTAGCACAAAGAAAGTCAACAATCTCACCATCCACAAGCTCAAACACATCACATCACGTATAAAAAAGCAGCACAAACATCGGGCATAATCTCGATCCAATTCGGGGCACTCATTAAGACTTCCTACACTCAGCAGTCTCCACCAAACCACATTTTACAGTTACCCCTCCCCTACTTCATCCCCACAATCACACTCCCCCTCGCTCTAAACTCTAACCCCCTTCCTCCAAATTACAGACAATGCAGATGCAAGACACATACAGAAACCCAGGATATCGCACGCCGCCACCCGCAACAAGAACACAGCCAGCCAGCCAGCCAGCCAGACACTTACAGCGCCATAACCAGGCCCGCCACGGCGCCCACGAGCCCCAAGCCCGCGCGCACATGGCTCGCAGCACCGGTATGCGTGGGCGTCGCAGATGCGGCGCTGGCGGAGGCGGAGACAGAGGCCGCGGCGCCGGTCGCGCTGGTGAGCAGCGAGCTGGGGACGGACATGCTCTTCGTGGGCAGCACGACGGAGCTGTTGCCCGGGGCGCCGGTGCTGGCGACGTGGTGGCTGGTGGCGGTGCTGAGGTGGGTCAGGGACACGGAGGTGGTGATGTTGGCGGAGGCGGAGGCGGCGGGGGTGGAGGACGGCGCGGTCGAGTTGACGGCCTGGGCGGTCACGGAGGCGATCAGCGAGGAGGCGCCTGAGACGGCGGCGTAGCCGGCGTTCGAGATGCCGAATTGCGTGCTGTCTGCGTTGGGGTGTGAGTTGCCGTGTTGAAAGACTTGTGGTGCGGTTGGGGGGAGACTTACATTGGAACTGGCCCGTCGCGTCAACGATCAGCTGGATGCCATAGTGGCTGGTGTCCGGCTCGAGGGTGGTAGGAGGAGTCCATTCGAAGGTGCCAGTGTTGTCGATGTCGGAGGCGATGGGCGCGCCGATCGGGACGACGTTGGTGGATGGGCCACGGAGAAGGAGAATGGTAACTGGGCCGGTGGTCGTGGGGGTCCAGGTAATGGTATAGGGCTTGCCAGCGGGGACGATCTGAGAATCTGTTAGTCATGTGATACTCATTTATGCTATATTCGGTTGCTATGCGGAGGAATGCGCTTTTCCGCCCGTTTGTGGGAGCTGAAAATAGGACACTTGGAGGAGAAAATTCTGCGGTACGTACTTCATTGAGGCCAGGCTTGTTGATTGGGTTACCGGATGGGTCACCAACTGGAGCGTGGTAGGCTGAGGTCAAGACAGCGAGGCCGGCAGTGAAGAGGGCAAGGAGGGAGAAATCGTTGCTGTACATTGTAACTGAGGTTTCGATTGCTCTGGATTAATATTCCAAGTGGTTGATAAGCAGCGTGCTGGTGAGGTCGGTCGAAATTACAATATTAGTGCCTTGGTTAAGGAATGGGTTTTGGACGGCGAGGTGTGGAAAAGAGTGTAGTGTTTATGTTTGTTCTGGAAAGAATGACTGCGCACAAGGCTGCTAAGGGTACAAGAATGAGCGGCTGAAGCTGAATATTGCTTCGATAGCGAGCACAAGGCAGATGTCGATGGGGGAGAAAGAAGTGAAAAAGGCAGCGCTGCGGAAAGATATCCGAGGGGTTTTAACGACCAAGCTAGATTACTCCTATCCCAATTTAATTCGGCTTAGTTAGGGTCAGGATGCGTGAAGGCGTTCCTGCGTTAGTCTAGTGCAAACGCCCACTGGCGAGCTTCCCATGGTGGCCGTCTGCTCGCCTTTGGTCTGTTCGGTGATGGTGGCTTAGTAGCGGGCCAATGGCCTCCTCCAGGAGGCCGTCGGCCAAATAAATGGGCTCGTATAAGAAAGCTTGGCATTCCTCGATGGATTTTCTAGCAAGGCCTTTCGTTCGTCCACCGCTTCAGCCCTGGCGCCATTCGCAACATTCCTAATTTCCGAGAATAGGCAAACAACTGGAGGAGGGCTTGGACAAGGTTGCAGCCGCAGCGTCTGCATAACAATATTGATTCAATCCTCTCTACACTGTTCGCCAGTTCTTCAGCCTGTAAGCCCCGTTGTCGAAATACGGGGCTGGGGCTTGTTACATCGACGAACGGAGAAGGTCCATCGAGCTTGGCTGTCAGCATGCTTCACTTTCTACTTGTTGCTGTCTTCTTCTTGTAATTGCGATTCCGTATCAGGTGCAAAAAAATTTCCTTCAGATTTATTTTCAAGCTGTGCTTTGTAAGATTACACATAACGAACGACGGCGCTTCCGCTGGCGACAGCCTCCAATGTCCTCGCATTGCTGAAATAATGTGACGTGGGATGCGGAAATTGCACCGAGTGCGCTGTTATGTAACGCGAAATACAAGTGGCACATTGGCGAAATTTCCTTCTTCAACACAACAGGTTCTGCCTCCGTATTTACAGTGAACCTTCCTCCCTGAACGTGCTTCGCACAAATTGTTTCAAGCCCATGAATCAAATCAGAAAAATTACAAGAGGGTACTTCGAAATCTAGCGAGTGATTGGGTATCCAAAATCAAACAACTGTAGTTCATAAAGTCGTGAGTGGACGCAGTGAGAATGTGTAAGAGCTGAGCTTGAGAGAGAAACGAATTGGCACAATGCGATCGTGCTATGATTCGACAGTCGAGAAGAAAAAACCGAACCAATGGAACGAAAAGGGACTTCAACCACATTGGCCGGGATCTGCTTGTTGGTCAGCCAGTAAAACTCAACGTCCATAACAGCAACACGACGAAACAAATCAGTGAAATTGTGGGTGCTTCAAATAAAAAAGACTTACATTTCCTCGAAGTCAACGGCTGTGGGAACAACCCGTTCGCCAACAGGTCTTTCATGTGCCATTCGGGCGCAGACTCCGTTTTCCATGTCCAGAAAATCCAGCCGCTGGCTTTCTCAAACGCGTCTAGTTGCGCTTCGATGAATCGTCCGATGTTGTATTTGTCGGCGCTGGTCAGACCTGCCACGCTGCCAGCATATTTACCGTCGCAAGAGCCAAAATAACTCGAGCCAGCCAAGGTTCCGTCGTATCGAGCACCTTTACCTAGGCCATTGAGCCATTTGGCGCAGTCCGTGATACCACCGGTCCACTCGCCCGTGATAGTCCACTTGCCGGTGCTGGCCATCTGGCTGCCGAAATCACAGGCAGTCGAGATGTGATCTTCGGGCGACATGGAGACGGAGCCTTGGTCGAAGATCTGGTAGTGGTGCGTATCTAGGATCAACGACCACATGCCTGCGCCCCAGCTGTTCCAAGAAGTGACGCCCTCGAAAGCATCATGGAAGGTGATGGCGACATGTGAGTTCTGGAGGTTGCCCCAGCCGTCCCTGTAGAACTGGCGCACGCCATCCATGTTGAGAGCCTGACCCAGTGGTTCGTTGAGCAGCTCAATGGCAGCGACAGCCGGATGGGAAGCATAATCATCGCGGATCTTGTTCAACACGTTCTTTGTGTGGGTCACGGTGTCGCCTTGCTGCCAGCCGATGGAGCCGTAGTGGCCAGAGTTGTCAAAACCATTCTGAGAGCCCTTGGCTGCGCGATGGTCAATTTGAATTATTCCCCTGTGGTGTCATAATGGAAATAGATGTGCTTACCACCGTGCAGGTCAATCATAACCTTCAAACCCGCGGATTGGGCCCAGTCAAGCGCCTGTCCCAAAACGTCATAAGCGCCCTGGACGAATGGCTCACCACTGACTGGAATCACGCTCCAGTATCCGATTGGAATGCGAACGTGGTTCAGACCGGCTGCAGCGATCTGGTTGAAGTCGTCCTGAGTAATCCAGGAATACCAATGAAAAGAGAGGCGATTATAGGCCTCGGAAGGGCCCAATGCCTGGCAGTAGGTGTACTCGTCAACTACGCCGCCGCCGTTGGCCCACTGTTCGAAGATGCTGGGCGTTATCCAGGGCTCGAGCACGAACCAACCGCCAAGGTTCACACCGCGGACTTTTTGGTTGTAGTCGAATTTGAGCGCATCATCACGTTTTGCTGGCGTTCTGTCTACCTGTAAGTACAACTAAAGCTAATGAGAGGGTCGCGTAAAGCTTACATGGCCGCCGGTGCGGTGTCGCTCAACGTGGATAGAAGCGCGACAGCTGACAAAGCAGCAGTACTCAAGCTGTTGCCAAACATGCTGCCAGTGTAACAAATTGATCTTAGGGTATGCCGAGGCTTCGTTTGCGTCCTGGATGGTTATCGCGAGGCCATTCACATCCAAAGAATATTGAAGGTAAACGCAGAGCCTGAAGATCAACAAACCCTTTTTCCTGGGGCACGCAGGTTTTAAGGCACGCAGCACAGCTTCGCCGAGTACGGCCATGAGAGAGAGCATGAGTGATTAATCCGCCACTCGGGGCAGACTCCGGTTCCCAAAGACACGGCGAGTGAGGGAATGCCGAGCTGCTGGGCTTTGGGATGTTCGCCGACGAGGAACAGGTCATGGTTCTCATGCAGGGCGCATCCTCAGCCTAAGCTGTTAGATTGAGCTGTTAGATCAGGTACCAGCGCCTGATTTGTTGAGCTGTCCGCAGTGATGCAGTAGGTAATGATTGGCAACTATGACACCATATGATCCGTAGGGTCTAGAATTGGGGGGGCAGGTAGCATGGGCGCGGCAGCAGATCGTTGTCAAACCCAATCTTACAAGAAGCTTGGCTGACGCGGGGCGCGGAACCAACCGTTGGGCAAGCAAAGCGTTGGATGGCTGCGCTCACTTGGATGACCGTGCCACTATCCACATTCCAGCTTTTGCTGGTGCTGTATACAACTCATTATATTGCCGGAGTATTGAAGAGCCACTTTTCAATAGCCTCACCGTTGTCTCATTGTCCTGCAGACGGCTCAACTGGTGTCGGTCTCATGTGCACAAGCAGGTACAGAATGCAGCTGTGTTTGCTTTTCTGCTGCCACCTCATTCGTCCACCCCCAGGGACGATTTTGGCCCAACTAAGAGTTCCCCGCACCCCCTCACCCACGAAGCTTACAAGTTGTCCACCAGTCTTCCGTACGTGCAGATCACGCCTCCAGCCAGCAACTTCTCCTAAACCGATACCAGCGTGGCTCCACCCATCCGCAGACGATTGCATCGGTAATTCTCGGTGTGACAGTGCAAGTCGGTAGAAAGGACTGTCGCCAAGGTCACACGCCCTGAAAGATCTGCCCTGTGTAGCATCCGTCAACCCGCTCCTGTGTCAGGAATATGACGGTGTAGTATTGTAGACGACCCCATAGTTTTCTTGATTTGGCCTCTTTAAAGTGCTTTACGTATTTGATACTATATCCAAGCTTGGTGCTTGGATAGAGCCCCACAGCTAGACTGCATAAGTAAACCCGCGACATCATATGATGGCCTCACGCTCACCATGCTAAGGTGAAACTGACATCAGATCAGCTGCGCATCGAAATTTTAGGCCGTCTGATCCAGGACTTTAAGCTGTCGGAGAATCCATCGCAATAGTTGTCACAGGCCCGGTGTACAGATACATAGCGGCATGCCGACTGGTGCGGAGAATTTAGCTGTCTCGGAGAGCCCTCACGGCGAGGAGGACAGCGGAGCGGAGAGCGGAAAAGGGGACCCGTGAGTTCCCGTGCGTACCCGGCAGCAGATCTCGACCTGAGCTCTCATTCTCTCTTCATTCAAGACGTCGTCTTTGCGCTGCCTATAAACGATGCCTGAGGACCTTGCTGACGCCATTTAAGGCCAACAGGGGCGTGAGGTGCCGTGCGCGCCCCCCAACAACGCCACAGAAGCCACGAACACCAGCACACTGAGGTACGCGCCAGCCATTTCAGTTGCGCTATTTTAATCCCAATTCAGGCGATCGAAGAACAGCCCACCTGTCGCAGCCTTCAACTTTAAAGATGCGTTTGCTGTTTCTGCGCAGTGCCACGGCGAGTATTCTCCTTGTCACACAAGAAAAGCCACCCTCTGTAACAATCGTTCCAAACACGTTACATACAATGTCGCTATCTTTCAGTTTCCTGCTTAATATTCCATTTGATTGGGCAGTGTTCCTTGCTCAGAGGGTGCTGCTGCAGGTGTGCGGCACAGCGCGAGGAAACAGAATTCCCGCTTCTTCCGCAGCGTGGTACAAAACCAGTGTCACCCTCAATCAGTCCAATAAATCTCTTCCTACTCTGAATTGCATTAATTTCTGCGTGCATCTGTGAGCCTGTGACCTCGGACCCTGAGAACCGACCATTTGAGCCCAGATATGAGGCCAGCGACGCCGCCAGAAGGTCGAGGGGCAAACGCGCAGAACCAGAACAGCAAACCGGGCCATGTCGAAAGCCTCTTTAAGTCTCTGTCGATCAACGAAGATGATTCTACCATCGCACAGAATAGGTATCTGACGCCGCCACGAGAAAATGCACCTCCGAAGGTCTTTGGCAGCCCGGAAAACCAAGGGGGTGGGCAGACGCCGTTCGACTTTAGATTCCTTTACAATGCGACTCCGCAGCCATCTCCTAAACCCAGTAGAAGCGGCAGAGGCGGCGGGCCGTCTCAAGCTGCCGATACTGCAGGCCCCAGTCTTAACCTACCTAATAGGAGAATTTCGGACGTATCCACGACTAGTGTTGATGAACGCGCGCCACCTTACGATGTTCGCGATGAACAACCGCCAACTAATACAGTGTTTTTCAAGCCACAATTTCAGACGCAACTGACTCGAGGCATTCACATCGCTGAGAGCCTTGCATGTGATCTTGGCCATTGTCAGCCTAAATCCGGCAGTAACGTACGCAGACTGCTAGACGATGCCCGAAGGTTGAGTAATTTTCAGACTCAGGACACTAGAATTGTTGCGCTCTTGGGCGATTCGGGAGAAGGTAGGTGAGCAAGCGCTCTCAAGAGAACTAATGAGCTGACTGTGCCCAGGAAAAAGCAGTGTCATTAATTCTTTACTTCACTGTCATGGGGTAGCGCAGACAGTAAGTGTCGAGTTTCTTTCTATGCGAGCTCATTACTTATACTTTTAACGCCTGCTTCAGGAGTCTAACTGTTACTAGAGCGACGATGGCACTGCTTGTACCTCCGTAATCACAGAATACCGACTGAAAGCTCCCCACCACTCTGCCCCCTTCACAATCGAAGTAGAATATCTCTCAGAGGCGGAGATCGAAGAGATCGTCAAAGAACTTCTATGGGACTATCAGCAGCTCTACCAGCCAGGAGTGGAACAGGAACTTAATGCGGATGAATACAAAAAGTGCTGCGAGCAGTCGGAGCTCGCCTGGTCCACCTTAGGAGCGGCGTTTGGAGACCGAAGGGAGTTTAGGAAGGAATTACTCCGCGATAGCAGCGACGAGGCAAAGGAAAGAGCACTTGCTCTGCTTTTGCAGTGGACACAGGAGTTAGACTGGCCTGAGGGAGGTAGTGATGGTATGTGGAGATCAACAGCGCAGGATGCGGAAGAGTGCTGCGAGAAGACAGGACAATTCATGGAGAATAGGCTTTGGCCGTTTACGAAGGTAGTCCGGTAAGCAAACGTTCACCCATCCCTTCGAATTACCACTCACGTTGTTCTTTGGTAGTATCTATCTCAGCGCTCAGGTACTCAAGACTGGAATTGTTCTTGCAGACTTGCCGGGTATGTTGTATAGGTCCACTGAGCTCCTTTTTCTTACAGTAATCAGGCCTCCGGGATACAAACCTAGCCAGGGTGCGAGCTACCGAGCGGTATCTTTTAAAAGCAGACCACATCTTCATTATTGCAAAGATCTCTCGAGCCATCAGCGATCAGTCTCTAAAGTCGTCGCTCTACACAGCGCTCGCCCAACACATCCCCAACGAATGGGATGAATCTGCAGGAAGTTTTCTCAATGTTTCAGTGGTGTGCACTAAGACCGAGGTAAGATGGAGGCCTTTTAAGTAATCATCTCGAGCGAAGTCTTGTAGCTAATATTTGTCACAAGGAAATAAATTTCGACACGCTGAAGGCTAAATTCTGCGGGCCTGGAAAAACCATCAGCAAAGCAGAATTTCAGGAGCTAGATCGCAAGATCAAGCAGGCAAAGGACAGTGGCGATGAGAAAGCCAAGAAGCAACTGAAACTCGAGTATGTCTACAACTCACAGACGCGTGGAAGTCTAAGAAAGGAACGGCAGATCTGACTTTGACACAGGCGCGAATTCCTCCTGATCAAGGCTCGCAACCAATTTGTCAAAGCCGGCCTACAACGTGCATACGCCGAAAAGGTCGAGGGCAAGACACTCGAGGTCTTCTGTGTCTCCAACAAAGCGTACGAGAAACATGCAAAAAAGGGCCGCGTCCAGTTCGTTGAGGCTAGTGGTATTCCGGAAGTCCGCAGGTTCTGTCATACAATTACCGCTCAGGCGCAGCTCGAGGAGTCGAAGAATTTCTTGCTCTCGAAGCTTCCGAGTCTGCTGAGCTCCGCGAGGCTGTGGATGGAAAAGACTTTGCAAGAAGCGAATGATTCTACTACGCCTGAGATGATACGTGAGGAGTTGCTGGAGAGCATCGAGGAGACGGAATTCAAGGTATGCTATGCTAAACATTACTCGTGGCGTCATGCTCATGCTGCGAAGATAGAGGATATGATCCGAAAGAAAACTGCCGAATTCAAGGCAGACATTAAGGAACAAGTTCTAAATTACATGGGTGCGTAAACTATGCAAAAGGGCTTTTCAAATCGCTCATACTAGACCAGATCAGCGGAATGGGCATTGGGAAAAAGCGGCCAAAACGAAGAGCTATGAGTGGAACCAGGTAATCCTCCCCGCTACTTGAGTTGAATGTTCTTACCGTTCTAACGACTTAGTAGTGGCATTGGAGTACTTCAACCTCACAGTCCGAATGCGATGCAGCTCAGAGTACTAATACGTCTCTTATAGCGCAATATAATGCCTGGTGTCGTAATAACGGCCATCACTATACGGAAAAGCGCGGTAACGTTAATTGGAATAAGGAAATCATCTGGAAGATGAGGACGGAACTGGCCCTACAGTGGGAGATGGTAGAAGAAGAAATGCCGAAAATGTTCAAATCAGTCGAAGAAGCCGTTGACGAGTCGTTTGGCGAAATCCAGGTTACAATGAGATGTAAGCACTCTTGTTCCCTTCACGCCAGTTATCCAAGATAAAGTGATTTGTTGGAACCCTCATACTCGAGGCCCGCTGATATTCTCTTTCTCGAAGCGCTTGGAGCTGTTCCAACATTATCGGAATCCGTATCCTCTCGATCTCAAGATATCAAATACAAACTGCAGCTCGCGCAGCGGACAATCCAGCAAGCCTTCAAGTAAAGCCCCAAATCCTCTCTATTCCCTTTAATCTCTAGGGTGAGCACAGCGCTAAACATAAGCTAGAACAATCCGCCGCAGCGCATCCGAGGACAACTATAACAGCTACGTCCTCAAACAAATGCTCTCTGCATACCGCTCAGCTTCAGGGGAATATGGTTGGCATTCCCCTAACCCCGCCACCTCAGCCCTCCTATTTCCCTCTCGCGTCCTCTTCAAACCAACGCTCTTTACTTTTACCATTTATCTTATCCATTCACTTCAACTGACTTCGTTCGGCAGGTACCGGTAAATTTAGCCGCCAGATCAACACGATCCAGGGCCGGATTGGCAACGGCAATCTCTTCCCACCCATGGCGGTGCTCATTCAGATGGATCTGCACAACTTGGTATCGAAGATGGAGAGGGACGTTGAGCGGATTATGAAGGATGCGCTGACACTTGTGAAACTGGATGTGGATATTGTGTATGAAGAGCAAGAGGGCGTGGGACAGAATCATTCGACGAGGCGAAAGGAAGAGAATAGCGAAGTCGAGGGTGAAGACGACGACGGTAGCGAAGGAGCTGTTAAAGTGGCTGAGATACTGGAAGACAACCTCCCGGTCCTGGAGGTGGAGCTGACCGAGGTGCACAATGTTGTTGCACGGTTGTCGTAGGGATTGCTATGATATATATGATGGATTTATCTGAATGAAATGGGCTATAGGTAGGAAAGCAATATCAGTTACTTGACTAAGTTTCGATGCCTGGCGTTCAGGCCCCACTAACATAATGACTCTACTTTACGTATATTGAGCGTTGGCCTTCTTAGCCGTGGTTGTCGGGCAGTTAGGTAGGTAGACATGCTGAGAGACTAGACGGCATCCTGATATCTCATTACGGAGTATTTACCTGTCTTTGTAGGAAAATCTGATCTGTGTTAATATCGCCGTCTGCTCTAAAATGATGTGGAGGTTGCTTCCGATCTACGAACGCACTGATATTTCTAGATTTTAAGCGTATCTTAAATGCATCGTATCTTAAACATATCTTTAAACGCGTCGTTAAATGTATCCAGAAAAACTAACTCCGATGTCGTCTATCCTCGTTGAAAGAAACAAAACGCCCACACAAAACGCCTCTCCGCTTTAGCACCCATCTTAGCAATCAAGCCCCAGTCTATGGTCGAAGAACGCCTCATTTATGTCCCGTGCTTACTCTAGCATTCCTACTCCTAGCAGAACTCACTCTTCTCTGTCCATTTACGTTAATATCATTCCTAGATGACGGCTTCAACTCCAACGGTGTGCAAAGCTCGTCGATCTCGGCGCTACTGATGCTTTCCTTTAGTTTCCACACATATTCACCCGCTATATAAACCGACTCATACAGATCCCTCCTCATCGCGTCGACAAACTTCTTAATAACTCTCAGGGCATGCTCACTATCAGTAGCAAACCACTCTCTATGCGTCCTCCCACACGCTTTGCAGTTCACTTCCTTCTGCCTCACGTCCCGGAGCTCTGCGTGCACGAGTGCCTCAACCCGATAGGCATTCTGCACCTCGAACTCGTGCTGCTGGTTTTCTGGTATTAGGCTTTTGGCTTTGTGCTTGCACTGGCGCTCCCATTGCTGGATTCGGTCCCATGGTTCGCGGCTCGTCCAACCGATCTTGATGCATCTGGGGTTGGGCGGGAGACAGTATGCGTAGATGTAGCCGAAGTGGCTGTCATGCGCGGTGAGGGGTTTAGTAAGGATGCTGCGGAGCAACTCCGAGGTGGAGAGGTGTGCGGTGGATTTCGGACAGTATGGTACGAAGTTCTGGATGCAGTCGACTTGCTCGGCTCTCTGGGGTTGACCCGTGTTTACGCGGCTGCTCCGAGTCTTGCGGAATGTGGTTGGTGCGGGTATGGGTGAAGAGCTCTCGGAGGTTTCTGTTTGATTCTTCGCACTCGATGGAGTTTGTGTTGTGGAAATTGTTTCTTGTCGGCTTGTTTCTCCCGGTAAGCTGTCCGTGGATGGCCTCGCGGTTGTCAGGGCATTAATCCAAAGGGCGATGCTGGTTAGATCCACAATCAGGGGGTCCTTGCTTGATGAATTATTCTTCCCGCATTTGGACATCTGGTGAAATAATTCCTCGACTTGCTGAAGCCTATCCATGGCTGAATTTATATGAATGCCACAAAGGGCTGATTTAATCAATTGATTCAATTGATTCAAGATTTCTGTATTGTTCGTATTAAGGTTAGGCTCTGATAGGCGTTCTAAGAGCTTGGTAACTTCTCTAACGGGTCCTTTCGCTCGGTTCGGACATTGTTGGTCTATATTCTTCACAAGGGAGGCTGCGCATATGCTTGGCGATACGATCACCCTTTCCCGAGTGTTGAACGGAAGAATTTGTGCAAGTGTCGTATTTGATACAGTTGCCTTGGCTGATATGTCGGATGGTGTACTTGATTTTCGGACACTAACACTCTTACCACCTGTAATAAAATTGCTGGTTTGAGCGGTCGAGGAAACATTTCCTTTGGCTACCACCTCAACTTTGTCTGCTTTATGTTCCGGCCCGCTCCTCGAAGAGCTTGAACTTGGTAGAGGTAGTTTTATATTATATCTTTCTTCTTTGACAAGTTTCCGAGGTTGTTGCTCCGATTCTTCAGCAGCCGCCGGTGCCGCGTCGTTATCGTCAGTCTTAAAGTGAGAGCCTTGGGTTGTTGTCCATGCCTGGGTGGAGCCAGAATCTGTCCGATTTAATAGCCTTCCAGACCGTCTTAGTGGTGCTAATTTATCCCCTCCAGTGCAAGCAGTTTGGAGGGGTATGTACTGCGAGTATTGTGGGATTACTTTCGGAGGATCTCTGAACAGTCGTCCTGGCTCATTGTCGCTTGACTCGAGCTTGACTTGGATTTCGGTCCCTTCGCAGTTGGATCGAGGCGCCTGAGTTGCTAGTGTCTGTAGAGGAGATTTGGCTCTGCCTCTGGTTGGACAAGGAGATTTGGGAGTGGAATTGTGCGCCAGGGGATAGGAAGATTCATTAGTCGGTGGTGTGATAGGTGTAATAGGTGTTGAAATGGTTATCCTTGATTGTTGATCAGTATCAGTCGATATGTTGCTTTTTCCACTTGAGCTAGGCAACGTTGAGTCCGGCATATTTCTGGTAGGTTGGCGTGGACTGTTAGTCTCGCAGTCTCGCAGTCTCGCAGGAGGGAACAGGTCTCTCTCTGGGGCTGTCAGTGGGACATGTAAACCTATGTTATCTGTTCTCATAATTTATTAATATAAGAGGTACTTCGTGGAAGAGGAATAGGTCTAAAGGATGTTTGTGAGGTTAGTTATATAGCTGATGCTGCCTACAGCGAGGCGGCCTCCTTCGAACATGGTTGCTCAGCCCCAATTCCCCGGCAGCTGTAGACGTAGCAGGAGACCGACCAGGGACAACAAAAAACGCTCCGATTTCTTTTCGGGGCACAAGGTAGACGGACACCCAGAATATTCCACTCACTACTTAACTTTACTGACAGTTTAAAAAGGAGAAATACCGGTTATTTTAGGGAAGCTTCAAGGTGTGTTGCAACAACGCCGTGCGAAATAAAATGACACATGAAGAGCCAGGCCATTGGGTAGCCGACAGAACGACGCCGCAGACGCGCAGAATGCGTATAAATATCGACGAACATGACCTTTCCCAAAGCTGCGACACGTTTAGGGCGTATCAGATATTCCCAAAATAAACCATCCTGAGGCACATTTTGTTTGAGCGTGTGCGTTAAAGCGACTGAACATTTGTGCGGGCATAGATGCTTCGAATATTCGGTGTATAAGGATGAAGAGTGGGAAATGGTACCCTCAAGGCATCTGCTTGTCTGAGGGAACTACGGCCTACCTCAAGAGTCTGTTTACAAACCTAGCAGTACAGTAGGTTCTCGCCACTGCGACCTAATTTAGCGACAAGCTCATAGCGATCGAGTTCAGTCTTTATAAAACTAGACATCACTGTGAAGTTTACTGGAGACTGAAATAGGGGCTGAGTCTAGCCTTGCAGTTTGGACGATTGATGTGGAAGAAAGGATGAGATTATGGCTCTTGAGATGGAAAGGAAGGTCCCAGACGGCTCAGAATGATGCTGTGGCTTGTAGGATTCAAAGGAGGTGGCTGAGCTGCAAGCAGGCTGGACCGGAATTTCGCCGGAACGCGGCTGGACAAAAATAGACGATAATCTGGGAGTTAGGACAGGTGTTCTCAGGTCTGCCCAAGGCTGACTGCTCATTCTCGTTGGAGCTGTGGCTGCTCATGTCCGGAGGCTGGAGTGGATTTGAGGGCTCCTTCGAAGGAGGTAGTCCTCGGCGAAATTTGACTTTGGCGAAAGGCAAATCATTCAGCTAGTATAGCTGCCTTACGCAAGATTCAATATCTCATAGCTTATCCTTGAATTGGAAAGAAGCTATAAACGTTCTTCAGCTTAGAAGGCCTTTTACGCTTTGCATGCATTGCATGGGACGCGAGTTGGTTAATCGAAATGTCTTGATCAGATAAAAGCCAAAGTAGCATCAGCACCAAAAACTTGCAGACTTTGATGCTGATTTCTAATGGTGATATACAAAATAGAATGAGTGTTTGATAGGTGACTTTCAGCTAATACGCAGTCTGGCTGGCTGAACATAGCAAGATCTTTTAGTTGCACATTTAGATGCCTGTCAGGGCATAGAATGTTGCGGTTAAGATTAAGGTTCTACTGAGAAGGAATTGCTGCTGTACTAACATTTTTGCCTGTTTACCTTGTTAAGTACTACTGTAGTGGTCAGGACTCTAGGGTTTGCATCAAGCTATTGCCAAGACTATCCGAAGCTTTTCTCTGCGTAAGGAACCTGATAAGAGACGGTCTTGTTTTCGAATTGATTCGTGATGGACAGGCTTGGTGGAATTTATTTCTTGCATGCAGCGGAAAGGATTTCAGGTAATGGATATGAATATGGATACGAGTACCGTTTCAAATCGATTCAAACGCCAAGATGATCGGGCCGGGTTAGTCAGAATTTGCCATGCGGGAAATGAGAATTGGAGGCGATACCGCTCCCAGAAAGCAAACGGTCGCAAATACCCGGTCTGATAAGAATACGCGTAAGAGAACATGCTTTATCACTGCTGAGGCATGCTTTAGCCCGCTAAGGGCTGCTAAGGGCTGCTAAGGGCTGCTAATACCCCATTCCAGTGCAGAATTGGTGACAACTGCCTGCAAATGTGACTTTCCCTCGCATCCGCCGGCTGTGGCACTCGCGACTCGTGACCTCTTAGCTTCGTCCATGTCACCCAGAGGGGAAAGAGCGGGCATTAGTCACACAGGCTTAGGCCAGACCTGTGTCTCCTCACCTCCTCAATTTTACATGACCTGACAATACCCAGACACGATACAGTAACATATCAGTCAACCACCCTCTCTGCAGTCAGCATGGGACGGCATGCGAACCCCGATATTCGACGAGCCTTTGCTGAATTCCAAGACACTGACACTCCCTCAAAGGTGCCTTTTCCCCTCTTGCTCTGATTATGAAAAATTCCTCCTCTCGTCCTGCGACGATCTTCTCGCCGCATTGTTTCCCATACCATGCTGTGCCCCGTAACCGTCATGCTTGAGTACATATTGTACTGACACCTTCAAGTGTAATAAAGTACGATGCCTCCACTGCGGTTTTGTTCGCGCGAAAAACACCACTCGCCAGATTGAACATCTGCAAGAGTGCCAGGCCTATCTAAACTCTGCCGAAGCTCAAGTCCATATGAGCCAGAATCCAGAAGGCACACCTATCGACCCCAACATACCCGACAACACCTCGCGCGGTATCCTTAACGGCACCCACCCGAATCCAAACCTCCAGGTACATCGTCGTGGACCAAATACAAAGCGCAGCCGTGATGGTCAGCCAATTGCGCCGCAAATGCCCCAACACGTTGCGCCCTCTCCCCTCGTACCCTCTCTGACCGCACACCTCCTCGCCGTCTGCGGACCCGCCTTTACACAAGCAACACAACAACCCTTCCTTTCGCATGCTGGATGCGGCACTCTAGCAGCCGCACCTTTGTCGCAATGGCTTGTGCAGGACGGACACTATGCGCGGGGTTACATCCGGTTTATCGGTCAGCTACTAGCTAAAGTCCGGCTACCTCAGACGCAAAACTCGCAGTTCCACCCTATGTACCGCACGATGGACCTCTTAATCTCCGCACTCAACAACATCCGGCGGGAGATGAGCTTCTTCGAAATTACTGCGACGAAGTATGGCCTGACGCTAATCAACGACCCACCGAACCCTATAACGCGCGCATACCTAGATCTATTCCTAAGCGCGAGCAGCTCGTGCGCATCGCTGCTCGAAGGCATGGTAGTACTATGGGGCACCGAACATGTAAGTCCGAACCTCCCTAACCTCCTCCACCTCCCACCCATCCACCCAACTAAATAACCCACACAGTGCTACCGGACCGCCTGGCTCTACGCCTCCAACTTCAGCAACTCTCTCAGCACGCCCTCGACCGACTCGCACATCGTGGCACTCCACCAGGCCCTGATCCCGAACTGGACCTCGCCCGCCTTCTCCAAGTTCGTCGACGCCACCCGCGTCCTCGTCGACGAGCTCGCAAACACCACCACGTCGCCCAACGGCAAGGAGGAAATGCTGCGCTGCGAGGATGTCTTCCGCCAGATCTGCTGGCTCGAGGAGCGCTTCTGGCCCGACGTCGATGGCATGGGCGAGGAGGATGAGAGCGCGCGCCTCGCCGGCGGCGCGGGCAGCATGAGTGGCGTGGGCGTCGGGCAGGGCGGCGGGATGGGGAGTAGCAGCATGGGCAGCGGCATGGGGAGTAGTGGCATGGGGAGCAGCGGCATGGGGAGCAGCGGCATGGGGAGCAGCGGCATGGGCAGCAGCGGCATGGGCGTCGGAGGCGTGGGAGTGGGAGTGGGAGTTGGAGAGGACCATACGCCGACGGCGGACGGGAGGGGGAATTTCGGCGCGCTGAATGGCGTTATCGAGACCGCGGGCCAGGGGTCGTAGGGTCTCCGTCTGGAATTTTTTTTTTTCGTCATCGCGTCTTGGCGGGTGAGTTTTGAATGTTCTGCTGAGATTTTTATTTTAGTAGGGTTTTTCTTTATGGGTTTTCCTGTCTAATGGACTCGGGGTTTAGTGTCGGATGGGATGGGAGCGGGGGGGTTTTTTTATGGGAGTTTCTGTAAGGATTTGGGGATGGCGTGGGGCGATGATACCTTCTACTGTATGTTCTTTTGTGCTTATGGGATGGATGGATGGGTACGGAAATTGTAATAGTTTCGGGTGGGAGAATGGAGTGGAGATTTGGAATTGAAAGATTGGTGCTCTGTCTAGCTGCGCTGTGCTGTATGCTGTGATGCTGTGAGACTTGATGCTGGTGGATGTGTGAAGAGAGGGTAGATGCTGTTGGAGTGGTGGTGAGGTTTCAGTCAACGACAGTCGCTACGGTTTAGCGGATTGCGCTGCTGTGGTTCAGAGTGGAGCGAAGGGTCAGGGGTTTTGGAATGCAATCTATAGTGGATAGAGGCTCATGTTAGGTGGATTGAAAGTCTGGTGTTGCAAGTACAGCCCGAAGACCTTGAGGTTAGATTAGGGGCACCTAGATGCTTGAAATACCAGAGGGACCGGAACTGCAGCTTTTCATGGAGCTCAGTCCATACTAGTTTGAACCCATTGATGGGTCTACATGAAACTGAGAAGAATTTTTTGGGAGGACCCCGGTTCAACACTAAATGCAAATATGCACCTTGCTCGAGAAATTTGCAGACATTTCCCAGCTAGAACTGGCCCAACCCAGGTCCTAATCCTAGATCGGAGTAGAGGAACTAGTGCGTTAACTAAGGCACGTTGAAAAAATTGAAGCAGAGTAAATCCAGGCAAATGGAAAGGATGGCAGATGACACAATAGAGAGTAGCACTCTTCATTTATATCCATGGCATCCAAGTACGAGCATGAAGCGTGAATTGTAATAAATTGTTGGATATGATTAACGTAGGTGACGTAGTCTGCGGGCCTATGGGCCATGCGGGCCTCCGGGCCACCCAAGCACATCGTATATTGTTACGGCAGATCGGAAACTTGAGAATTGGCCATGCTTATGGGCATTGATAGCTAGAACAAGCATGCCCTCTTGAAAAAGGGGATTTTCTTGTCGTGGTGTAGCCGTTGAGGTAGTAGTTAAGTAACGCGTCGCGTTTTTCGCGATTTTGATGGGGTGGCCCGGAGGCCCGCATTTATCGTTTACGAAATGCATTAGAATCCTTGGCATGCAGATTCCCAAAATTTGCGCCCAACCTTACGTGTAAAACCATAAGATAGCCCATTTCCACATTAAAACGCGCCTTATTATTTATAAAGTACGGTAGTCGCTGCCCAAAGTTTTTGCACCTTCCCGATTAGGAAGTTAGGGCTCACCGCCCGCGGCAGAATACTTTCTGCAGCTTCTTACTCTTTTCACACCGACTCAACGCCACTAAAGTTTCTTAGTTGCTGTGTAAAATGGCGGGTAAGAGCCTGCCTTCCTTAAATCTTACTCTACTAACTATGGTCTTCTACCAGATTGCGACCAGAGCTTAGGCCCTAGCTATAAAGGCTATAGGAGCTACTCTCCAACAGATCTAAAATGTCACCTCTATTAAACGACGCGCCCTTTAGTATCTATTTATAAAAGCTGCTAATTGCGGCTGGAATCCTATTACAAATCCTCTCGTTCTTAATAGTTACGTTATTAACGCTTCTTATCCTGGTAGAAAGCGCATAGTTACCCACAAGTTTAAATAATAAATACTAAAGAAAGTTACCTATAACCGCTATAGGCGAGAGAAATCCTGTAAATACATTACTACAGAATGCGGTTGCTCTGCTAAAACTATCTAGCAAGTTCTATAACGTTATAGATACCGGAAAACAAAGCCTATAAAGAAGCCTTGTCTTATAAAGGCTATAAAGGAAGCTCAACTTTAGTTCGCTTTGCGATATAAGGATTAGACAATTAAGGATTAAAAAAGCATAATTTAGACTAATAAAACTAGCGTCGTTTTACACATTAGGAGGGGTAGTTATAAGCTCTAGCAATTAGCTTAGGAAAAGGTTAATAAGTTAAGTATTCGTCCTTAATTTAAGAAAGCTACTGCGTTTATGTTTTAGGGGGCCTTCTTATACGATTAAAAGTCACCCTGCCTTATATGGAAGCCTAAAACTATAGCGGAGAAAAAGGCCTCTAAGCTTAAGCTTTAAAAGATTAATAACGCAATCGAGCCAGAGCTGCGTGAGGCGTAGAAGGTCACTACCAGTATACAACAACTTGGGCTTTGCAATAAACTAGGAAGGAAGCCTTAATTCCAAATAACTAAGAAGAACGGCGCCATCAAGCGTACAGCCAAGAAAGGTGGTATTAATTAGTACCGGTATCTTACTAAGTACCTCCTTCCAATTCTTATTCCTTTTATAATTAAGTGCCAGATTAACCGCCTAGATATAATTATTTAAGAGAATAAGGCTCCTGCTTACTTATTAAAGCATTAATAAGTCTACTTTAACGCAGCAGGTCTCCAGCGCCTGCTTTAGCCCAGCAACTCACCTAATCTAAATATAATTGAGCCTTGCTGGTACTATCTTAAGCGGGTTACTACAAAAAAAAAAGCGCTAAAGAATAGAGCAGAAGCAGAGCGAGCTTAGCAGCAGGCATGGAACGAACTTAAACAGTAGCGAATACAGGCTTGGATTGAGCGGATTCCTTAACATATATAAGAGGTAATCCGCTGCAAAGGCGGCAACAAGTATTGCGAAGGCGCTGCCGACAATGCACGAGATTGGAAGGCTCTCAAGCGCCAAGATGGCTATCGTCGCGATATAGTTGCTTATATACAAAAGCAGGTGCTCTTATGCCTTAATCGCGTTAATCCAAATAAGCCACCTTTTAGGAAGCCTCTGCTGCCAGAGCTTCTATAGTGTATATAAATGGGACCTTATCTACTGAACGCCTTAATAGATATTGAGCCTTTACCATATATTCACACCCTAAAGCTTCGCCGCCGTTAATAGGCTATATGGCAAACTGCAAAGCCTCCTAATTAACCCTTAGCTGCCTCCAAGCCTTCTCCGCTTAAGCCTCTACTACCTATTAATCCTCTTCCACCTCCTATACGGCAGAACCGACCGGATATAAAGGGCAGAAACTTAAAAAAGGCGGAGTTTAAAGTTAGCTTTATAGAGCCGCAATATCAGCAGCAGCAGCAGCAGGTGGAGGAGGAGGAGGAAGTTTAACACTATAAGGCAGATATTAGGTGGAACACGATTAATCAGCCAAAAAGGAAGTGGATAAGAAAGGACTCTTCACCTACCTCTAGTAAGGCAGTAGATTTGGACAGCGGGACAATTAACGGTGCATTAAGTTTAGCAGAGCCTGTGCAACACTAAAGCTCTATATAAAAGACTTTAAAAGCTGTAGGAAGACGTCAGCGAATTAAGCATATAGAGGACTCTACTTAACCGGTTAAAGACGTTCTTGAGCCTCCGTAGAGCCGACAGCTGCGCCCGCGTAGAGCTTAACAACTTCTAAATAGCTAGCTTATTGATCCCACAATCAAATATATATATATACCCTTTTGTTTAAAGCTTTGCGCATGATTTTGATGATTTTGACTATTCTGCCGCGGGCGGTGAGCCCTAACTTCCTAATCGGGAAGGTGCAAAAACTTTGGGCAGCGACCACCGTAGTTTATAAAATATCCTTTATCTAATAGAAAATGTATAAAATATTACAATTAATAAGGATAAAAGTGCCCTATGCAGAACTTTTCTATTTCAATTTCTTGCCTACACAAAGCTCTGCACGAAGCTCTGCGTACGGAGGCTCTACATGACGGCTTTGCGTACAACGGTTCTGCGTACAACGGTTCTGCGTACGACGGCTCTACTACGGAGGCTCTATATAAAAGCTTTGTGCGGATCTTCGTGTAGAGCTTCGTGCGGAGCCTCCGTACGCAGTGACGATGGTTCTGGAAGAGTCCTCCACATGCGTTTTCCTGCTTACATAAGCAGATTCCCTTTGCTTCCATTTTGGTCGGTATCCTTAGCAATCACTTTGCCACCGTAGACATAGGCCTATATAAGAGCCTATGTTCGTCGTAGATAGAACGAGATATACACTCATTTTCTTCTCGAGATCATCCAGTTCATCACGCAGAGCTTCGTGCAGAGCTTCGTGCAGAGCTTCGTGCAGAGCTTCGTGCAGAGCCTCCGTAGAGCTTCGCGCAGAGCCTCCGTACACAGAGCTTCGTGTAGAGCTTCGTGCAGAGCTTCGTGCAGAGCTTTGTGTAGGCAAGAAATTAAAATAGAAAAGCCTTGTATAGGGCACTTTTATCCTTATTAATTGCGATATTTTATGCTTATTTATTGCCTTATTTAAAACTACTCTATAGATAATAAGGCGCGTTTTAACGTGGAAATGGGTTCTCTTATAGTTTTACACGTAAGGTTAGGCGCAAATTTTGGGAATCTGCATGCCAAGGATTCTAATGCATTTCGTAAACGATAAATGGCCCATAGGCCCACAGACTATGTTAATGGGGTTTTGACCGCTCCCTGGGTTATAACTGATTTGAACATTAAAATTCGTCAAATTGGCCCCCAAATGTCGCCAGTTAACTCGGGTTCCTTATCTAAGGACTCTTCGTCGCTTAAATTGCTTATATTATTGTCCTCCCGCCCTTCCTAGGGGTCCTCTGGTAGAGTAGCTTCTTCTGCCGCCTTCTTGGCGGTTTTTGAAGTTTACTTAACGCCTGGAGCGGCAGTATACTTTTAGACAATAAGATAGCTATAAAAAGAAAGCGGTCTGCTAGCGCGGTTATAACCCAGGGAGCGGTCAAAACCCCATTACCTACGTTAGTACTCTTTTCTTTTAGATCTATACTGTCTTTAAAGAATGCTGTATACTTAAATTACTAAGTCTTGCGGTAGCACTCTATATTGCTTTATATTTTTTTAATAAGCCTATTCTATAGTATGACTTAGTATAAGTGTTATTTAGTACTATCTTGGTTTGTCTTTAGTAGGATTCTATTCTATATTTAGGGCCTTATAAGCACTTAAATGTGGGTTTCACTTAGCATCTAACGTATTCCACTAGTTAGTGAGCTACACTAGTTAGTAAGCCCCCCAAAAACCACCAAAAATTAGGAAAATCGCATTTTAATATCTTAATAACGGCTTTATAATAGATTCTAAAATTCTATAGCTAGCCTTTTATACTTATTTTAAGACTTTTATTAAAGTTCTAAAATAATAAGCCTAGCCGTTATTAAGATATTAAGTTTTATTAATTTTTAGCCCCTAATTTTAAGCTAAATTACTATTTCTCTAGAACTACTAAATAAATTACTTCTAAAGTTAGAGTAGAGTCTTAGAATAGGTATAAAAGGTTAGCTATAGAATTTTAAAATTTATTATAAAGCCGTTGTTAAGATATTAAAATACAATTTTCCTAATTTTTGGTGGTTTTTAGAATGGCTTACTAGTTAGTATAGCTTACTAACTAGTGGAATACGTTAACGTATTCTATTAGTAAGCTACGCATATTAATAAGCTATATACCCTAAAAACTACTAAAAATTGGAAAACTTATACCTTAATATTTTAATAACGGCTTAATAATAAATTCTAAAATTTTATAATTAGCCTTTTATGCTAATATTAAGACTTTTAATAAAATTCTAATATAATAAGCCTGGCCGTTATTAAGATATTAGGCTTTAGCCCCTAATTTTAAGCTAAATTATAATATCTCTAAAACTACTTAATAGATTACTTTTTAAATTTAATAAGATATTTAAAATAGGTATAAAAGGCTAATTATAAAATTTTAGAATTTATTATTAAACTATTATTAAGATATTAAGGTATAAGTTTTCCAATTTTTAGTGGTTTTTAGGGTGCGTAGCTTACTAATATACGCAGCTTAGTTAATATATTCTACTACCTAACTAGCTATATTACTAAACCAGCCACCCTAAAAACCTACTGAAAATTAGAAAAACTGCATTTTAATATCTTAATAATGGCTTAATAATAAATTCTAAAATTTTATAATTAGCCTTTTATATATATTTTAAACCTTTTATTAGATTTAAAAAATAATCTATTAAGTAGCTTTAGAGATATTATAATTTAGCTTAAAATTAGGGGTTAAAACCTAATATCTTAATAATGGCCAGGCTTATTACGCTAAAATTTTATTAAAAGTCTTAATATAGGTATAAAAGGCCAATTATAAAATTTTAGAATTTATTATTAAGCTATTATTAAGCCATTATTAAGCTAATATTAAGATATTAAAATATAGTTTTTCTAATTTTTGGTAGGTTTTTAGGGTGGCCGGTTTAGTAGTATAGCTAATTAGGTAGTAAAATATATTACTAATAGAACACTTACCTCAGCGAGCTTAGACGTAAATTTAATTAGAGCGGATGTTTCTTTGGCCTGTTAGCAAGCTAACTAATATCCACTAAAATTACGTCTAAGAGCGTTTGGCGAGTTTTGTTAAAATTATTAATAAAAATTATAGTCTTAGCAATTTTATAAGGGGATTTCCTTAACTATATAATAATATAAAGTTTTTAAAAGTTTATAAATGAATTATAGGGGGCTACTTTATATATTAAAGATCTTACCGTGGAAGAAGGAGCTCTTGCTGCACCTAGCCTAAAAAGACCAAAACTAATCAAAAGAACCCTAAAAATCACCTAGAGAATCCCCCTAAAATGCATGCATCGCAGGGGAGGCACACGTCAAACGACGGTGGTTCGCACTTGCGCGCAACCGCCAGAACTACGCCTAGCAATGGCCCTCCATAATAAAGACAGGCGAATACCATACCATAAAGCGGAAATACCTTTATTAAAAAGGCATCTAACAAAATATAAAGCCTATTAGACGCGTCTAGTATCTAGAATTATAGGGGAGTAACTATTAGCTATAATAATCTAACGCAGCTAGTAGAATGGCTCCGCTAGTCTAGTAAACCTTAGGCGCCCCTCTAGTAAACCCTTAATTAAATCCTCTAATAGCTAAGCAAAATTAAAAATAAATAAAACCCCCCTTTACTAGTAAACCGCACCTAGGCCGCTATAGCTATACTTTTATAGCACAGGGAACCTACCCCCCTTAAGACAACAACTAGGTATATAATCACAATATAACGAAATATAGAAAAAGTAGAGGGGCTTAGGGGACAATTAGAAATAGAAGTCCTTATAGAGATTTATAAAGAGGTCTATAACACTATTATAGTTTAACACCTTAGGAGTAGAGATATTAGAGTTACCCTAAAGGATTAATAGGTAAAGGAACGAGCTATAAGGGTAGGGGACAGGCTAGGAAAACGCATTGGTATAAAAGTACTCCACAAGGATTACCTAGTTAAAGTCCCAGCAGTTTCTATAAGCCTTAGGGTAGAAAAGGGACGCTAGGCGGATAATATAGCAATTATATAGGAGATAGTAAGACAAACGGAACGCCTTATACTAGGACTTAAGATTACCCAAATCCAATAGCTTTATTAGGAAAATGCAAACTAAGCATATAATAAGAATAATAAGAGGATATAAGGGTTGCCAGAGACTTACTAGGGAGATACTAGACGAATATATAGCTCCCTTATTATTAGTATATATATACTAGGAATACAAAAACTTCTTATCTAAAAAGGAATAATTATAAATGGCCTTATATATAATATAAGGCTCTATAACTATAGACTACGCCTAGAATAATACTATTGTTATATATAATAGGGACACACCTAATCCATATACGCAGTATAGGTGTGCTGCGGCTACTATACAGGCCCCTATAATATAAGACACTGCTTAAATTAAGACTAAATAAAATACATAAACTGCCACCGAAGCACATATAAGGCATAGAAGAGAGAAGACTGCATTAAATATAGGAGACGGAAGGTAAGGGCTTAATAGCTATAGGAATAACTACACGCTAGGTTATATAAATGGAAATAATAGGCGATAAGCTAGTGGGACGTAGGTGCCTTTCTAGCATTTCCTACCTTTAATACTAGGGGGCTAGGCCAGCTATCCCAAGCCTTAACGGGCCAGAAGCGACGCCGCGTGATATTACTAGACTAAATAGGAATATAAGGGTTATAGGGGACATAAGGGAGAGGACGCCCTATAGGTAGACCCTTATAGACAGCTATAGTAAGCTTAAGACTAGATAATTAAGAATTAGACTTAACGCGGTAAATATAATATTCGCAGCCAATTTATAAAGGGCATATAGCTAACTAGTAAGAATAAGGGAAGAACCGGAGACAATAATAAATTTAGATATAAAAGTATTAATAGAAACACAAGATATGGGAACAGAAAGCTCTATATAAAATAAGTAGGGACTAAGGTATAGATATAAGAGATAGAAGTTCTAAATATCCTAAAGAAAGTAGAAATAGAAGAAGTAAGGAATAAAGGAGAGATAAAGGACCCTTACTAGGGGTCCGCTATCTATCTATTATATAATATAACTGCGGTAATACAAACTACCATCTTACAAGGCCCCTACTAGACAGTCTAGACCTAGAAAAATATTATATCCTTACTATATAAGAACCGTACTATAATACCTATATATAATTAATATACTGCCCCTAAGGATTCCAGCTCCTATACGAACCAAAAGCAGCCATACGTATATGCTTTATAATTAGTAAGGCTATTAGCCTATCCTTATAGTTATAGCAGGCAGTTAACCTAGATATTGCAGTTATAATAATTTAGATATATAGGGGACCGGTATAAATTATTAATGTGTATAACCTTAGGGTTAAAGGGGTCCTATAAACAGAGAATATTATATTAGTAATAAGCTTACTAGAAACTAAAGGTATAGAGTCTATCCTACTAGAAGACATAAACCTCTACTACCTATAGTAGGGGGGTATCTATATTGCTGCTAAATAACAAGTAGAGTGCTTACTAAGAGCTATAGATATCTAGGGCCTTAAGCTAGCTACCCCCCTAGGAGCAACTATATGGCAATAAGGCACTACTAGAAGTATAATTAACCTTATATTTATAGACGAAGGCCTATACTAGAGACTTAAAAGGTGTAACCCTAAAGAAGAATAGGTACTTACTTTAGACCATATCCCTATCTAGATATAGCTAGATCTGGACATTAAAGCATAACTAAATAGTAAAAGATACGTAATAAGGAAGCTTAAGATAGACAATTTCCTTAATATAGTTAAATAATAACTTTAAAACCTAGAAGAAATCTACCCGATACTAAACAAGTGAGGCTTATTAGCCACCCCTAAGGAAATTAACTATAGACTAGAAAGGATCTAGGCAGTAATTAAAAATAGGCTAAAAAAGCACTGCCTAGTCTTATAACCAGGCCCCTACGCGTAATACGCATGGTCCGTATAATGCGCGGTTCTTATCGCCAGCTAATAATAAGTAAGAAGGAAATATATAAGTAGCTATAACCCTAAAGATAAAAGACAATACAAAGATATAAGAAACTAGTTAAAGAATACCCTAAAAAAAGAAGTAAGGAATAACTGGAGACAGTTTATAAATAAGTATATTTTTAACCTAAGCCTCCCCCATAATAAAGGCCTTTGGGCTATGGTGAAATGGGTAAAAAAAAAGGCAGGGCGCCTAGTAGAAGACCTATACCTACCACCCCTATAAAGAGCAGGGGAATTACAGGCCACTAATAACAATAATAAGAAGGTAAAGATCCTTATAAAAAGGTTCTTCCCCTAACTAGCTCTAGCAGACCTTAGTAATATTATAGGTAAAACATCAGTAACTCGCCTACGGGTTAACAGCAATATAATAATAGAGGAAATAGCTAGAACTATTAGCCGCCTTTTAAATAATATAGTACTAGGACTAGATAGGATTCTAAATAAGGCCTTAAAGACCTATGGACCACTTATAGTACCCTAGCTTATAGATATAGCCAGAGCATACTTTACTATAGGCTACTACCTATAACTTAGAAGATCTATAACAACGGTTATCCTATAAAAAGAAAGTAAAGTAGATTACTTAGTCCCAGGAAGCTACTACCCTATTGCCTTAGAAAACACCCTTAATAAGATCTTAGAAAGGGTAATAGCGGACCATATAGTAGATATAGCTAAGGAACACGCCCTACTACTATAAAGCTAAATAGGGGCAAGAAAGAACCGCTTAACACTATTAGCACTTATACTACTTACTACTACCATTAAATCTGCATGGGCGATGCGAAGGGACTTTATAGTATTAATACTTAGCCTAGATATTAGTGGCGCCTATAATAATATGCCCCACAAGCGTCTCCTATATATTCTTAGGGCAAAGGGCTTCCTAGAGTAGATTATACAATTTATTTAAGGGTTTATAGGCCAGAAAGAAATATTACTAGTCTTTAGCGGATACTAGAGCCCCCCTATTATAGTTATAACAGGAATACTATAAGGATTACCCCTCTCGCCTATACTCTTCCTCTTCTTTATAAGTAACCTACTTAACTTCTTTAAGAAAGGGGCGACCTAGGGGATAGGCTTTGTTAATAACACAAACCTAATTATATATAGGCCAATAGCCGTAGAGAATTGCAGAATACTAAAGAAAGCCTATAACACCTATATAGAATGGGCAAGATAATATAGAGTCTAATTTTTACTAGAGAAATACTAGCTAATCTACTTTATAAGAAAACGCAACTAATCTGCAGATCTTTAGCATATAATCTATATCTAAGGCTTTAGGGGTCAACCAGTTTAGGGCCTAAGGGTATTAGGAGTATAGGTAGACAGTAAGCTCTAATAGAGCGCATATATGGCGCAAGCGGCCCATAAGGGCTAAGTATAGTATATCACATTATCTAGGATTGTTAATTCTATATAGGGCCTATACTTCTAGAGGTTACGCCTATTATATATAGTAGTTGTCTGGCTAACCATAATATATAGATCCAGTATTTGGGCTATTAGAGAAACTAAAAAAGGCCCCCCTAAATCACTCCTTAAACCACTCTAAAAGGTCCAAACAGCCTGCCTCTAGAGTATAATAGGCGGGTATAAGTGAACGGCCACAGCACTGCTAGAGAAGGAAGCTAATATCCCCCCCCTATAACTATATATTAAAGCCGCTGTAATACAAAGGGTGTAAAATAAACGTAACTCTAATATCATAAAGTATATTAAGACACGCCTAAATAAACTATGGAGGGACCTAAGGGTGCCCTATAGGAGAATAAACCAACAACCCTAAAGTAGGGAAGATATATTAGAGAAACAGGCAAAGAAAATAGAAGAAGAATGGTGCTACTTTAGGGCCCAGGCCTATATAGAGGAGAAAGGGAGACGTGTAAGAGGCCAGTAAAGATAATAGTAAGAGAGAGAAAGGAGCTAAAGTAGAGCATAAAGGAATGCTAGGAAACTATCCACTGTAATATAATACTGGTTAGACCAACGCTAGAGAGGCGTATGGGAGTTAAAGGTACAGAGGCTAATTTAGGTAAAAGGAACCTAAGCCGTAGCATAGTTAACGCTATAGGGGGTAAATACTTAAGGGCTCTAAAAAGGCCTAACAAAGGCAGAAAATATAATAGCAACACTCTTAAGAATAGGAATAATAGGACTAAAAGATTGGCTCTACTAGGTAGGTATCCTAGTAGGTAGCCTAAGATGTAAATATAGCTGGCTAAGACAGACACTAAAATACGTAATACTGTTATACCCCCTATACACCAACTGAGAAGCAATGCTCTTAGTAGCTAGCACAGAGAACTATACTACACTGCTCTTAATATAAAAAGGCCTTAAAGTGGTTACCTAGTGGCTTATTAGCTAAAACGTACTAGACTAGTTTTGGGTTGCAAAGGAAATAGTAATAGAGGGTAAAGGGGCGAGTTACAGGCGCCCCCTAATGACTCTATAGTAGTAAAGTAAAGTTTGCGATACTAGCGCGTCCGTAGGCTTGTTATAGCAGCAGTGGTTCCTAAGGAGGTTAAAAAGTAAGGTAGAAGAGTACTACTGGTGACTTGTAGGCGCTAGGTAGGCGAGTCCTAAAAGGCGGGGAGATAGATCACGGGGTTTTCTTAAATAGAGTTTTCTCCCTATATATAAATAAGGAGTAGTCTGCGTGGGCCCAATAGGGATCCGAATTGGACGTTAAGCAATGAATAATATATATATTAAAGATCTCTAAATTACATTATACCCTTCTAAATTTAAGATTAATTTCGTTAAAGTAAAAATTCCTATTATTAAAATTATTAATACTTTTAAGTACTTTTATATATAAGCCTATGTAAAGGTATAAAATCCTAAAATCTTATAATTTATAGAGCTAGATCTCCTAAATAATTTAATATAATTTTTATTTTAAAAAATGTTATAGGGATATTGATTAATTTTGTTAGGGTTTATAAGTTTTCCTTATTAAAAAAGCTCGTGTTTCCATACAAATCTCGCCTAAGTGCCTTAGACTAAGAAATCGATTAAATATCCAAAGGAGTTTAGCGCGCCAGCGCAATCGATTTCTTAGTATAAGTCCACTGAGATAAGATAGAACACGTTATACGGAAGAGGTTAACTAAGCTTTCGAATTCATAATTACCTAGAGTCTATGCTATAAATGCTTTGGGTAGTCTGGCGATTTTAGTTCCCTTAGATTCCTCTAAAACCCTATATATAATCAGACATTAGATAGAAGGCAAACTTAACAATAATAGGACGAATATAAGTCTTCTAGAACGGGTTTAAATTCTTCTCTAGTATACTTATAGTTGGATTATATACACAATAGAATATATTAACAGCTTAAATATTTGGCAATCCTATGCGCTGTTAAGAAAGGTATACGTATAAGCGAACTAACTAGAGTTATTACGGACTTTATATCAGCAGTAGTACGGCTACTTAGAGATTATCTCGGTCTTAGACAATAATCTAATTATAAGCTGCTTATATAATAGATTAATTAGCTTATATTATTATTGTCTAGTATATAGTTTGGAAATTTATTAGTCCCACACGCTAATTTGTATATAATCCTTATATAAACTTACGCGCTATACTAAACTTTTAACTATTAATTAATAATAAACTAACGTCTTTATAAATAATTGGCCAATATTATGTTCTAAAACTTTATAGGGCGATTCTAACGCTGCCAAAATTATTGTAAATAGCCTAGTGGTTATTACTACGTTTTGCCTTAAATATTACCGCTAAAATAGTAAATATTCAGCCAGAGCCATTAACTATTACCAATTCTTAATATTTAACCTCCTATATTAATATTTATAGTAAATAAACACCTAAATAGCTAATATATTATATCTAGATTAATTCTATGCCTTATTACCTGCTTTATTGCTCCTCTGTTGCCTATATTACCTAAATATTAACCTATAACAAGGGTGATGGATTTGTATATAAGATCTCTAATTAAGACTGGAATAGCCAAATCTAGGAGTTCTTGCTGCACCCAGCCCAAAAGACCAAAACCAACCAAAAGATCCCTAAAAAACACCTAGAGAATCCCCCTGAGATACATATATTATAGGGGAGGCACACGTTAAACGACGGTAATTTGCACTTATACGCAACCGCCAGAACCACGCCTAGCAATAGCCCTCCATAACAAAGACGGGCGAATACCATACTATAAAGCGGAAATACTCCTATTAAGAAGGCATTTAATAAAATATAAAGCCTATTAGACGCGTCTAGTATCTAGAATTGCGGGGGAGTAACCGTTAGCTATAACGAACTAACGCAGCTAGTAGAATGGCTCCGCCAGTCTAGCGAACCTTAGGCGCCCCTCTAGTAAACCCTTAATTAAATCCTCTAATAGCTAAATAAAATTAAAAATAAACAAAACCCCCCCTTACTGGCGAACCGCACCTAGACTGCTATAGCTGTGCTTCCATAGTATAGGGAACCTACCCCCCTTAAGATAACAACTGGGCATATAATTATAATATAACGAAATATAGAAAAAGCAGAGGGGCTTAGGGGACAGTTAGAAACAGAAGTCCTTATAAAAATCTGTAAAAAGGTCCACAACGTTATTACAGTTTAACACCTTAGAAGTAGAGACATTAGAGTTACCCTAAAGGACTAATAGTTAAAGGAACGAGCTATAAGGGCAGGGGACAGGCTAGGAGAATATATTAGCATAAAAGTACTCCGTAAGGATTACCTAGTTAAAGTCCTAGCAGTTCCCTTAAGCCTTAGGGTAGAAAAGGGACGCTAGGCAGATAACATAGTAATTATATAGAAGATAGTAAGACAAATAGAACGCCTTATACTAGGACTTGAAATTACCTAAATCTAATAGCTCTAATAGGAAAATGTAAACTAAGCAAATAATAAAAATAATAAGAGGATATAAGGGTTGCTAGAGACTTGCTAGGGAGACACTAGCTAAACGCATAGCTCCTTTATTATTAGCATACTTACACTAGGAATACAAAAACTCCTTATCTAAAAAGGAATAATTATAAATGGCCTTATATATAACACAAGGCTCTATAACCACAGACTATGCCTAGAATAATACTATTGCTATATATAATAGGGATATACCTAATCCACATACGTAGCACAGGTATGCTACGGCTACTATATAGGCCCCTATAATATAAGACACTACTTAAATTAAGACCAAATAAAATGCGTAAACTGCCACTAAAGCACATATAAGGTATAGAAGAGAGAAAACTGCATTAAATTTAGGAGATAAAAGGTAAGGGCTTAATAGCTGCGGAAACAATTACACGCTAGGTTATATAAATGGAAATAATAGGCAATAAGCTAGGGGGACGCAGGTGCCTTCCTAGCGTTCCCTACCTTTAACACTGGGGGGCTAGGCCAGCTATCCCAAGCCTTAACGGGCCAGAAGTAATGCTGCGTAATATTACTAGACTAAATAGGGATATAAGGGTTATAGGGGTTACAAGGGAGAGGATACCCTGTAGGAAGGCCCCTATAGATAGCTATAGCAAGCTTAAGACTAGGACAATTAAGAATTAGACTTAATACGGCAAATATAACATTTGCAGCTAACCTATAAAGGGCACACAGCCGTCCAGTAAGATTAGGGGAAGAACTAGAAATAATAACAGATTTAGATATAGAAGCGCTAGTAGGAATATAAGACACGGGAATAGAAAGCTCTATACAAAATAAGTAGCAACTAGGGTGTAAATATAAGAGATAGAAGTTCTAAAAATCCTAGAGAAAGTAGAAATAGAAAAAGCGAGGAATAAAGGAGAAATAAAGAACCCTTACTAGGGGTCCGCCACCTATCTATTATATAGTATAACTACGGCAATATAAACCACTATCTTATAAGGCCCCTACTAGATAGTCTAGACCTAGAAAAATACTACATCCTTGCTATATAAGAACCGTACTATAATACCTATATATAATTAACATACTGCCCCTAAGGATTCTAGCTTCTATACGAACCAAGAGCAGCTATACGCGTGTGCTTTATAATAAGCAAGGCTATTAGCCTATCCTTATAGTTATGGCAGGCAGTTAACCTAGATATTATAGTTATAACAATCCAGTTATATAGGGGTCTAGTATAAATTATTAATATATATAACCCTAGGGTTAAAGGGGTCCCATAAATAGAGAATATTATATTAGTAATAAGCTTACTAGAAACTAAAGGCACGAAGTCTATCCTACTAGAAGATATAAACCTCTACTACCCGTGGTAGGGGGGTATCTATATTGCTGCTAAATAATAGGCAAAGTGCCTATTAAGAGCTATAGACATCTAGGGCCTTAAACTAGCTACCCCCCTAGGAGTAATTATATAGCAATAAGGTACCGCTAGAAGTACAATTGACCTTATATTTATAGATAAAGGCCTATACTAGAGACTTAAAAGGTGCAACCCTAAAGAAGAATAGGCACCTACTTTAGACCATATCCCTATCTAAATACAGCTAGACCTAGATATTAAGGCATAACTAAATAGCAAAAGATACGCAATAAGGAAGCTTAAGATAGATAACTTTCTTAGTACAATTAAATAACAACTTTAAGGCCTAAAAGAAATTCACCCAATACTAAATAAGTAAGGCTTATTAGCCACTACTAAGGAAATTAACTAAAGACTAGAAAGGATCCGGGAAGCAATTAAAAATGGTTTAAAAGAGTACTGCCCGGTCTTATAACTGGGCCCCTATACGCAATACGCGTAGTCCGTATAATATGCGGCTCTTATTACTAGCTAACAATACGTAAAAAGGAAATATATAAGCAGCCACAACCCTAAAGATAAGAGATAATATAAAGATATAAGAAACCAGTTAAAGAATACCCTAAAAAAAGAAGTAAGGAATAACTGGAGATGGTTTATAAATAAGCACACTTTTAACCCAAGCCTCCCCCATAATAAGGGCCTTTAGGCTATAGCAAAATAGGTAAAGAAAAAGGTAAGGCGCCTAGTAGAAGACCTATACTTACTACCTCTATAAAGAGTAGGGGAGTTACAGGCCACTAACAACAATAATAAGAAGGTAAAGATCTTTATAGAAAGATTCTTTCCCTAACTAGCTCTAGTAGACCTTAGTAACATTATAGGTAAAACACCGGTAACTTACCTACGGGCTAATAGCAACATAATAATAGAGGAAATAGCTAGAACTATTAGCCGCCTTTTAAATAATATAGCACTAGGTCTAGATAGGATACTAAATAAGGCCTTAAAGACCTGTAGACCACTTATAGCACCTTAGCTTGCAGATATAGCTAAAGTATACTTTGTTATAGGCTACTACCTATAACTTAGAAGATCTATAACAATGGTTATCCTATAAAAAGAAGGTAAAGCAAACTACTTAATCTCAGAAAGCTACCGCCCTATTATCTTAGAAAACACCCTTAGCAAGATCCTAGAAAGGGTAATAGCGGACTATATAGTAGATACGGCTAAAGAACACGCCTTACTACTACAAAGTTAAATAGGGGTAAGAAAGAACCGCTTAATATTATTAGCACTTATATTACTTACCGCCACTATTAAATCTGCATAGGCGATGTGAAGGGACTTTATAGTATTAATGCTCAGCCTAGATATTAGTGGTGCCTATAATAATATACCCTATAAGCGCCTTCTATATATCCTTAGGGCAAAGGGCTTTCCAGAATAGATTATATAATTTATTTAAGGGTTTACAGGCCAGAAAAAAATATTACTAGTTTTTAGTGGATACCAGAGCCCCCCTATTACAGTTACAATAGAAATACTATAAGAATCACCCCTTTTACCTATACTCTTTCTTTTCTTTATAAGCAACCTACTTAAGTCCTTTAAGGAAGGGGCGACCTAGGGGATAGGCTTTGTTAATGATATAAACCTAATTATATACGGGTTAATAGCGGTAGAGAACTACAGAATACTAGAGAAAGCCTATAATACCTATATAGAATAGGCAAGACAATATAGAGTTTAATTCTTACTAGAGAAATACCAGCTAATCTATTTTATAAGAAAACGTAACCAACCTATAGATCTCTAGTATATAATTCGTATTTAAGGCTTTAGGGGTTAACTAGTTTAAGGCCTAAGGGTATTAGGAGTATGGGTAGATAGTAAGCTCCGGTGGAGCGTATATGCGTTATAAGCGGCCTATAAGGGCTAAGCGCAGTATATTATAATATCCAGAATTGTTAATTCTATATAGGGTTTATGCTTCTAGAGGTTACGCCTACTATACATAGCAGTTGTCCGGCTAACTATAACGTATAGATTTAGTATCTGGGCTATAGGAGAAACTAAAAAAGGCCCCTCTAAATTACTCCTTAAACCACTCTAAAAGGTCCAAACAGCCTGCCTCTAGAGTATAATAGGCGGGTATAAGTGAACGGCCACAGCACTGCTAGAGAAGGAAGCTAATATCCCCCCCCTATAACTATATATTAAAGCCGCTGTAATACAAAGGGTGTAAAATAAACGTAACTCTAATATCATAAAGTATATTAAGACACGCCTAAATAAACTATGGAGGGACCCTAGGATGCCCTATAGGAGAGCTAACTAATAACCCCAAAGTAGGGAAGACATATTAGAGAAACAGGTGGAAAAAGCAAAAGAAGAATAGTACTATATTAGGGCCTAGGCCTATATAAAGGAGGAAGGGAGATATATAAGAGACCAGTAAAGATAACAGTAAGAGAGAGAAAGGAGCTAAAGTAGAGTATAAAAGAGTACTAGGAAACTATCTACCGTAATATAATACTGGTTGGACCAACACTAGAAAGGCGTATAGGAGTTAAGGTTATAGAGGCTGTCTTAGGCAAGAGGAACCTAGGCTATAGTATAGTTAACGCTATAGGGGGTAAATACCTAAGGGCTTTAAGAAGGCCTAACAAAGGCAGAAAATACAATGGCAATACTCCTAAGAATAGGAATAATAGGACTAAAAGATTGGCTCTACTAGGTAGGTATTCTGGTAGGTAGCCTAAGAAATAAATGTGGCTGGCTAAGACAGACACCAAAATATATAATACTATTATGCCCCTTACGCACCAACTAAGAAGTAATGCTCTTAGTAGCTAGCATAGAGAACTATAATATACTACTCTTAATATAAAAAGGTCTTAAGGTGGTTACCCAGTAGCTTATTAGCTAAAATGTACTAGACTAGTTTCGGGTCGCAAAGGAAATGGTAATAGAAGGCAAAGGGGCGAGCACTAGGCGCCCCCTAATAACTCTATAGTAGTAGAGTTAAGTTCGCGATACTAGCGCGTCCGTAGGCTTATTACGGCAGCAGTAGTTCCTAAGGAGGTTAAAAAGTAAGGTAGTAGAGCACCATAGGTAACTCATAGGCGCCTCGCAGGCGCTATATAGGCGAGTCCCAAAAGGCGGAAAGATGGATTACGGGGTTTTCTCATATAGAGTTTTCTCCCCACATGTATATAAGGAGTAGTCCGCGTGGGCCCAGTAGGGATCCGAATCGGACATTAAGCAATGAATTATTATTAACCTACAAACCCCCTACTAACTCTATATTTACTAATAAGCTATATAGCGCTATTTAGTATAAAGAAACGCTTAAAGGTCTTAATAAGGAAGCTAAAGGTTAGAAATGCGCCTAGTATAGTATATAACTGTCCTTATACTACTAGCGATGTTATAGACACTTTAAGTACAATATTATAACTACTTAAAGAGGAGTTAGAGGAAGCTAGTTAGTTAATAAGGGTATAGTCTAGGATGGAACCCATAGAACCATATAATGAGAAATGGTAGCTAAGGTTACGTGATGTAATCTATATAATCTATATAATCTATATAATCTATAAGATCTATAATAGAGCGAATAGAGCAGACAGAGTAGATAGAGTAATAACTTTCTTAGGAGTATAGATGTGTATTTAAGGACCTATAGTCCCTACCTAGATAGTTCCTTTCCTTGTAGTGAATTTCAGAATATAATTAGAGTTAATCTATTAGGTAAACACTCTACCAATTATTATTACATTATTAACTTCTTATTTACCTATATACCTAGCCTATTAGTAAGTCTACCATAGTATTTCCTATAAGGCTTCGTTATATATTTACTACCTAGTTATAGTATTAACAAAGTTAAATAATATGCTATTAAAAGCACTAGTTATAACACTATCTATAGTAGCTACGACCTTATGGTTAGGGGGAGATACTAGTATAAGAGATACTAATTCACAGCTAGTTATAGTGGGTTAGTTACAAGAAATGGTTAATTAATTAACAGATAATAATTAAATACTTAAAGATAGAATTAATAGAATTGGAGCTGCTAAGGTTAAGCTACCATTAATTAAGCAATTCTTAGAAGAGAAGTTAAAGCTTAAGGGGTTTCTTATGTAAATGTACTTTAAGGTTATATAAGAGGAGGCGAAGTTAGCAATATTTATAGACCAAGTGGTATATATAGGGCTGTTCTTAACTATTACGGCACTGATGTGCGTAACCTGGATAGGGCCTAGTCAGGGGGGTTCGATTACGTCTTGGCTCCATATATATAGACGTGTCCTTTTCACGACCTTCTTCTGCTCCTCATCTTGATATCCAAGTCCATAGACATTTCAATCGTACAGGCTTGCATACGTTCTTTACAGCGCTTATGCCTCGATTGCCTGTCGCGTAACATTAACCAGAAGAGCACTTAAGTGGTTTAAACCTTACCTTACCAAGATTTAAATAAACGGAATAATAACTACTAATTAGGAAGTACGGTATATATTTACTAACTAGAATAGGTTTTTAGAAAGGTTAACGCAAATATTTAGAAACCTAGAGGCAATAATTATAGCAGAAAGAAAGCTTTGGAACCTAGTATAACGCACTTTAGCAATTAAGTATATAATATAGTTTTAAACACTTACAATATAGGTTAAGTAGAATAATAAGGCGTTTATGGCATAGTATAAATAGGGACTTAAGGCTAAAGTCTAGGACGTAATTATTCTAATAAAAGATGCGGAAACTCTAAAAGAGTTAGTAAATTAGTTAATTAAGATTAATAATAGGATCTATTAAAGGGAACAAGCCAAGAAAGGGTAAAATAAAGTTCTATAGTTATATAAGGTGTAAAATACGTAATAATAGATATAGAGTTATAAACTATAAAACGGTGGGCTAGAGCTAATAGACTTAAGCGGCACTAAAAAATCTAGGAGATAAAGTAAGAAACTATAAAAACCTAAAGGTTAAGGATTAAGTAATTATAGGATTAAGAAGTAAAGGCTAAACTAGGGATCTTAGTAGCAGAAGACGTTTAGGCGGACTCTATAACAAGAAGAATGGTTTAAAAAGGAAGCTTATATAAATTGTGGAAAATAAGGTTATTTCGCTAGAGACTATAAAGGTAGTTAGGGTAACTATATAGTAAAAGGCACTAGGTTATTAGAGTACGATAATATAGATATAGGTATATTGCGTGGGGCCAAGGAATATTTAGTTAGGCACTTTACGTTTTGTTATAATAACGCATACCAAATTTATAAGGACGCTAAGTATAGCGTAAGCTATTAGCCATAAAAGCTAGAGTTAAGAGGACTTAAAGGAACTAAAGAGTTAGGTAAAGAATAAGATTAACTCTATAAGCTGGATTAAGATATTATAGTAATATATAAATAATAATTAGCAACAATAATAATGGAGTTAGAGTACTTATTAATTAATAGTAATAAGGAAGAAAAGGCAGCTAACTGGGGGTATATAAACCTTAATAATATATTAGAAGTAGAGACTAAGACCGCTATAAAGTAAGGTTTAGTAACGGGCATTATAATACCGTTAGATACGGCATCTATTGCTTTATAAGATGGAAGGAGTAATATCTAAAGACAATTAAGTAAGCAGATAACTGCTAGTGCTAGCTTACCACTTAATAAAGGTAAAATGCTATAGGTTTAAAATTCTTAGGAAGAGATAAGAGACGCTTAAGATTCTTAAAACGAGATAAGATATACCTAAAAACCTATAATAGACAAAAACTAATAGGAAAGGGTAGTAGCTTAGTTTAAAGATAAACGAATAAGTATAGGATAATAATTCCTAGGGAACTAAGATTTTATAGAATAAATAAGGTCTATAGCAGTCCTAGATAAACGTAGTGTTTAGCCTAAAGGTTAAAAAGTTAACATAATAGTTAAAAAGTTTAATAATGTTAAAAACCCGTTTATAAGGCGTAATAAAATAGAAAGTATAGACGAGTTTAGGTAATGAATTCTTATATAGTAGGAGCAGAAGCTAAATTAGAAATTAGCTATACTAGGACATATAAGGGACAGAGTATCTATATGGAAGGTTACTAATAGGCTAAAGGTAGGTATACTAAGAGCTAAGTAGCTAAACGACCTAGAATAAGAAGAGGATTTAAGGATTTTAACTAGGTTTATAGAATAATATATAAAAGGTTATAACAAAGCAGCAATAAAGAGATACTTCCTTATGGATAGATTATACACACTTATAGAGTTATACTAAAAATGGTATAAGTAGTGTAGAAATAATAAGGGGGAAGATTTCTGTATATGGCTAAATAAAAAAGCCATACTAAATTAAGCTATATTAGAAATACAGATAAGTTATATTAAAGGAGCTTTAATTATAATATTAAAGAGTTTAGAAAAACAAGCTATAGACTAGAGAAAGATAATATAAGTATTAGTACCAGTAAATAAGATAGTAATATTTAGATTAATATGGGAGAGGTTTAAACTTAAGGATAAAGACAAGCCTAGAGTTAATCTAAAGCACCTAGTATATTACACATTGGCGTGGATTGTATGTGTAGATAATATATATAATATATATAGAGCACCTAAGGATAAATATTATAAATATCTAATAAGAATATATTGGATAATATATATAATATATATAGAGCACCTAAGGATAAATATTATAAATATCTAATAAGAATATATTGGATAATAGAAGAAAAGTAATATAGAGATGCTAAGTATATATATAGTTAGCACCTAGTACAAGTTTAGAAGTTAGGTAATTTAATACTTTAACTAAGAAAATTTCTTATAGAAGAATGCTTAGAAGGATAATAGTAGTGGGAGTGCCCAAAAAATATGTATCTATAGTATATTAAGGAAAAAAAGTGAACTAAGTATTGGCTAAAAGAGGACTAAGTACAGTTAAGATCTAATAGCTAATAGTTAGGAAAAGCGGAGGTCTATAGGACTAGAGGGAGCTAGTAGTAAAGCCTTAGACCCTTAAAGGAATTATAGGATAACACCTAAATTTATAAGTTAAATGGCAAAATTAAAAGTTTAAAGTGTTAGTAGATAGTGGAGTAATATAGAACTATATATTACTAACAGTAGTTAAAAAGATGGGGTTACTATATAGATAAAAAGAGTATCTATACCCATTAATAACGATTTTAGGAGATCTAATAGCCTATAAAGAAGGTATTATTAATCTAGAAATAGGACCTATTTAGATAACTATTAAAGGAAGACGAGTTAAGATATCTTTTAATATTCTACTATTAGAAAAGTGTCGGTATACTTGCTTTATCAACATGCACGAATATCACTGTATTGCAATACGTATGCGGTGTTGAAGTTGGTAGTTATTAATTATCTAGAAGTAAGGGGTTACTCCAAAAATAGGTTAGCTAGCCTCGCTTCGTGGTCTCGTAACCACGTCACATAACTAACATTCCGACACTAGAGCAACTCTAAAAGAAGGCTAATCTATACTCCAAAGTTAAGTCTACTTCTAGACTATTTGTAGCGTATACGTAATAGCTAGAGATCTAATTAATACGCAATAAGGAGAAGAAGAAGAATAATTATTAGGGGTAGCAGGTTGGCATATCGCGAGAGCCGCTAAGGCGCTAGTAGTAAGCGAGCTAATAGCGATTTTCCATCCTAGAGATAGAAAATCCTAATTAGCTAGTTAAATTCAGGATCCGCCCCATTATAATTAGTTATATGGCGCTAAGCTAAATCTAAGTTCGTTTATTTAACCCATCCTATAACTTATAGGTCGATTTGGTTCATATTAATAAGCCGTTAAAGAGCCGCGTAGGGTTTTCCCTTCGTTATAGTATTAGCAGGGTTAGCCTCTCCGTTAATCTATTTCACCTCCATAATCTGTCTCCGTTTATAGGCTTGCCGGAGGCACATTACATTAATTATTAGGCGTTTTTTTTAGGTGGTTCCAAGTCGTACTAGACAGTTATATAAGGACTTAGAGTTAGTGCAAAGTACAAATAGAAGGTTAATTTGTAGGATCTTATCTACTGTAGACTTAATCACAACGCCAATATTAAAGCTATGGGCCGTGCCATAGAGTTCAAAAGCTAGTACGCTCTAAGTAACTCTTTTGCACTTAACTAAGCTCTAATAAACAATATTGGCCTTCTTTATAGTATTAGCTAGTATAAGGACGTAGCTAATCTGCAAAAAGAGGTCCTTATTATTAGCAAACAACACGTCCGTAAATACCAGTAGATATAGGGTTTTAATATCTAACTTAACGAACTTAAGACCTCTATTAGCGTTCTTAATTTGCCAGTTTAAACGCTTATTTAACTATTTTGCGTTTTCCTTATTAGGGTTAATTACCTAGGCGGTAAAGGATAAATTAAATAAGGCTTCTAGCTAGCAAACTAAAGCGATATATACACCTCTAGCACGTTAAGCAATATACTAGTCCTTTAGGGTTAAGGTTTTTATAGCTCCTCTTAATCCTATACTTATAGCAAGTTTAGTGCTAATTATACTAAAGTTTATACATTATCGTTCCTAAGTAAGCGTAGTACTCCCATTAGTTAGTAGCTAAATAACTCCACTATTAAACTTAATGGGCGTATCAACGGTAAGTTATTCCCGTTCCTTAGCTATAAACTTGGCCTTATACAGCTTATTTTGCTCTATATTTATAAAGGTCTTATCTACTAGGAATAGAGTATTATTGGTTTATAGGCCTACAATGCTAAAGGGTTCGTTGCTCTATAGGAGACAGGGGTTATATATAGACTGGTCCATATACAGCTATTAGATATAATGTGAGTAATATATCTTAAACCAGTGGTTACCAGCTTCTAGTACTCTGTAAAGTGGTTTTATAACCTTTAGAATAGAGGCCTTGTTAATCCCAAGTTGCTTAATTAGCTTGTGCGGAGGTCGTATATAGAACTCTTAATTTAGTATAGTGGTTAATTATACATAGGCCTGTAAAATATCTTAGAGGTAAAGTCGTGCCTATAGAAGCTTCATGGCGGCGATATAGAGAATTAGTTATTAGCTGACTTATTAAATAGTTAGTAATTAGGTAAGAACCAGTTTCTTTTTTAAGTTGTTATAAGCTTATACAACTAGTTAGGATTTCTTAAAGGCTTTATTAGTTCCCTTATTCTTAATCTCGTCAATAAATTGCGAGTTAAAGAGTTGTACGCCTTATAGTATATCCATAAATCTTACAATCTTAAAAACTCCCTTCTTAAGTAGACTAGTAAGCTCCTTCTATTAGGAGGCGCTAAATTAAGTACTAAATTAACTGTCATCCTGTAGGTAGATGGTGATATTAGTTATGGCCGTAAGTAGAGGGTATTTGCGAGGGCGTCCTCTGCCTTGTTTTAGGGGTTATTGCTAAGCTTTAGTAGGTCTCTCTAAAACAGTCTTAGAAAGGGCTGACCTAAATAGAGGTTTAGGTGGCAATTCTAGTCTAATAATTTGCTCCTACAATTTAGTTACTTAAAGGTAGGGTTTTACAACCGTAGATTAAAAGGCTGTAGGTCCACTAGACAGCTTAACAGTATATATTTTACCCTTAATGGTAAGTAAGGTAAATAGCCCGTCCTAATAGCCGCTTTAGCCAGTGTTTCCTTCTCTCCAAACTAAAATGGGTAAATTTAGTAGGAGATTATAAATCATATTAGCATTAGGTCCGTTTTGCATATTCAGCATATTAGCAATCTATTGTTTAGCTTATAGCTTCTATATCTCTACTATAGCCTTTTTAATTACAGTAGCGCATTATATAACCGTAGGGGATAGTATATTGGATTTAACCATTTGGGGGTAGGCTCTAAAGACTAGAAGTATAGAAACTAGTCCTTTAGGGCTAGCTAAATCGTTAATTGCTTTAAACACTATTTAGAGTCCCATCTCCTTGTTAATTTTAGGTATTTCAGTTATAATAATCTAATAGGCTCACTGTAATAGACTATAGTAGCGCTCTACCATTCTAATAGAGTTATGTGCTTTAACTAGTACTCCCTTTATACTAATTCCCATAATGGTGGCATATTGCTTAAATTCCTTGCTAATAAAGTTCTTTCTAGCGTTGTAGGTAATTAGGTCTAGTAGCCCTAGGTAAATATTAATCTAGTATATTTATAGAACGTCTTATATGTGTTTGGCGCTAATATCTTATAGCTATCTACTAGCTTGGAATCGCGTTCCTTTATTAACAACATATAGGAGAGGTAATCCGCTGATATACATAATGTCGACGATAATATTATAGTTAAAATTAATATTATCTTATAGGGTGAAGCGGAATCTGCCTAGTAATTTGCTAAACTTTTAATAGTAGTAGTAGAACTTAGTTAGTTGCTTAATAGCTATTCTATTAGTTTCATGGCCAGCATAGTAGAGTAGCTTTTACAGTTTCTTAACTAAGGGGTATCTAAATTGGTGATATAGGCGCCGTAGCTTTATATCTATTAAGTAATAGGGGTTCGCGTTAAAGGATTCAGATAAATATAACTATAGTAATAAGCTCTATAGAAGAAATAGATAGCTAAACCGTCACACTACTAGCACTCTTTTGGTATAAGTGATAACAACGGTTTTAAGGTTATTATAGTAGATTTAGAGTCTATCTATATTCGCTAAATAGAGCAAGAAGGGGGTATCCGTATAGATAATATAAAACTATATCTTGCCTATAGGGGTGATAATATCTATAGTTCTAATAGAGGTAGTAATTCCAATACTAAACTACACGTTAACTTATTCTTTAGTTAAGGTATTAAGTCTTATAGATTAGTCCGCGTTTTATAATGCCTAGGATTATCTATAACCGGCTATAGACTTCTTTAACGCACTAGTATTAATTATAATTCCTATAAATACCGTAGAAGTATAGCGTAAAGCGGCGGTTATTATGTTATAGTTAAACAGGTTAGTTTCCGTAGTAGGTTCTATGGAGGTTGTAGTAAGTAAGTAAGCGCAAGCCTTATTAGCTAGTTCTACGCTTATAAAGGTTGCTTCGTCTATAGTAAGAGTCCTAAATAATATAAGGTAGTAGCCGTTAGGGTCTTCTAGTTCTTCCTCGCTGTTATTATTATTAGTGTTTTTATTAGCGTCTGTGTCTAGCATAAAAGCTTTAAAAGTCTTATTATACTTATTATTATCATCTCCTTTATAGTAGATAGTGTATTGTCTAAAGCGTTCTTTAAAGTTACTATTACGGCCCTTATTATTGTTAAAACATCTTTTATACTTATTTCTAGAACGGTTCCGCTCCTCCTCTATATATTTCTATAAGCGGTAGCTCTCCTTTTAGCAAACGTGGTACTTGGCCTTTAGGGACCTAACGGTGTTTTATCTATAGGAGCGGGTTTGGTCACGGTTATTACGGATATTACGGCGGTATATGCAATCCATAAAGTAGGCTACTTAAGACGGTCTTATTAAGGCCTAGGAGGGGTGTTCCTTCTCCTATATAACTATAGAAGATTGTAACTTGCTAATTAACTAGGAGAGGTCTTTAGAAGGGTTGGAAATAGCAATATAGTATACTAGTACTCCTTAGCAAGTAGTAACTAGCTTATTTATAAGGAAGATGTCTATACGGAACTCTAGGTGTAATCTATAGCAATATTTTAAGAGCTTATTAAGGAGTAGTTGGAAACTCTAATAGATTTACTTATTAGGGTTCTTATTAATAATTCCTTAAAAGTTAGTGGCGTTCTATTTAGTAAGGTTTCTCCAATAGTACTCTAGTTCTTTAAAGAAGTGACGCATGTGGTTATATGCCTTAGTAAATAATCTAGTTAAAAGGCTGCTATTGTAGTAGTAATCCTAAGCAAGTCCTTTTAGTATAGTTAGGAATGCAGTTATATAGCCTTTAGAAGGTAGACCAGCTCTCTTATAGATATTATAAAAGATAGTTAACTTAAAGTTAAAGCTATTACTCACTCTATTGTACTTCTGGTTGTCTGTATAGATCTTAGTAATAGTGGCTGCCTCTTTACTATATGTAGGCAGGTATATAGTAGGGTTAGTATTAGTAGTACTAGGGTAAAGATACTAGGCAGGAGGAGCACTAGGTGGGATAGGAGCAGTTACTAGAGGAAGGGTAGAGGTAGTTGCCGCAGGCAATAATTACTAATTCTACATCTATAGGAGTTAAGTAAGAAGGGTAAGTAGTTAATCCTAGGTAGAGGTAGGTGCAGCTTGCTATTAGGTAGCAATTAGTGCAGTTTACTAGGGTATAGATGCAATAGCTAGTTAGGGTGTTATAGGGGTAGGTATTTGCGTTCTAGGTATTATAGCTATAGCTATAGGCTAAATTACAGACGTTAGAGGTAGTGGAGGTAGTTAATGGTTTACAGGCGTTAGTACCGTGTGGGAAGGTAGTAGGCTATAGGGGGGGGGGGTTATAGGAACTAAAGAGGTTATAACTAACAGGGTTATAGCTTAATTTGATATTAAAGCTGTTTATATTAAGTTAAGTTGTTTTTATAGTACCACTATAATTATAGGGCTGACTTTCTTAAGAGCTCTTATAATTTCCTTATCTGTCCATTCGTAAGGTTCCTCTTCTGTAAGGATATTATATAGAACCTTATAAAGTGGGTATCTGTTGCTATGTGTGGCGATATATACTCCTCTTTGGAGTAGGTAAGTACGGAGCTTTACTCTAGTAATAAAGCGTATCTTTCTAAAGTCCTTAATAGTAAAGCCTTTAAATTCTTCTTGGAATAGCGACCGTAGTATATAATCTATAAAGTTCTTATATATATACTTATAGATTTTTGTTTCCATATATTCTTCCAGGTCTTCCTCTAAGGCAGTTGCTATATTAATCCTATAACCATATCTGGCGATTCTCTCCTTCTATTTAGGATCTATTTTGTTATGTAAAGCAGTGTACTAGTCCTTGTATATATTGTAGTTTAAGGTTAAGGTTAAGGTTAAGGTTAAGGTCATTAAGGTAAGGGTGTTAAGGTAAGGGTATTTAGGTATATACGTCCTTTACAGCCGTTAGGCCTATAAAGTATTCTTAGCAAAACTGCGATTCTCTCAGCAATCTATTATATTGGCTATAAGGCCAGTACAAATTCTCTTAAGCTTAAGGGAGGTCGTAATCTTCTCTAAGTAAAGATATAATTCTCTAGGCGATCTAACGCGTTAGCAGTTAAGCTGATACGTAGTCTTAAGCTTTAAGGGTAATATAGCTTTCTCCTTTAACTAAAATAAACAAGGCTAGGCAATCCGTGTACTGTTTCCAGTACAGTTCTCAAGCTCTAGCTTATTGCGTATTTCCTAATCTATACGTCTACTGATCAGTGTCGGTATACTTACTTTATCAACGTGCACGAATATCACTGTATTGCGATACGTATGCGGTGTTGAAGTTGGTAGTTATTGATTGTCTAGAAGTAAGGGGTTGCTCCAAGAACAGGTTAGCTAGCCTCGCTTTGTGGTCTCGTAACCACGTCACATAACTAACATTCCGACAGAAAGAATAAGGCAATATTAGGAATGCCTTAGTTATAGGAGTACAATCTAAAGATTAATTAGGTTATAGGTTAGGTTAATATTAGAAATACTTAATAACGTAAAATATAATAACAAATCAAGATGGTATAGTACTAAGTTAGAGCGACTTATAAAGAGACTAAGTAAGGCTTAAGTTATATACTAAAGAGATGCTATAAGTACGGTAAAAGGTTATAGGGCTTAGAAAGCGAAAAACTGTTAAAGTATATAGTATAGGACTATAAAATAGAATTAGAACTAGGAACAAGTCTAAGGTTCTTTTTAATTTATAAGCTTACTAAAATAGAGTTAGTAACGCTTAAGGAGTTTATTTAGAAGAACTTATAAAAGGGATATATTAGACTATTACAGTTATTAATAGAATATCTAATATTGTTTATACTAAAGAAAAATAGAAAACTTAGGATATGTATTAACTATAGATAGTTAAACAGTATTACACAAAGGGATAGATATCTTTTACCCTTAATTAGCGAGATCTAAAATAGGATAGGTAATGCGTAAATCTTTACAAAAATAGATCTAAGATAGGCGTACCATTAAATTAGGATTAAGGAAGGTAATAAATAGAAAGTAGCCTTTAGGTTAAAGGAAGGACTATATAAACCATTAGTTATATAATTCGGACTTATAAATGCACTAGCAATATTCTAGAAGCGAATTAATAGCGTATTAGGAGAATACCTTAATAAGTTTATTATAGCATACCTTAATAATAATATTATCTACTTAACAAGTGAGGAAAAGCACGGAGAATATATTAAATGGGTCTTAAAGAGACTATAAAAAGAAAAAATACTAGTAGTAATTAAGAAATGCGAGTTCTTTATAAGAAAGACTAATTTTGTTAGATTTATTATTAAACTAGGAAAGATTAGTATGGACCTAAAGAAAGTTAAAGCTATAGTAAGTTAGTAAAAACTAGAGAACGTTATACAGTTAAGATCGTTTTTAGGGGGTTGCAACTACTATAGGAGGTTTATTATATAGTAGTTAAAAAACATTAAGCCCTTTATAAGACTTATAAAAAAGGAGGAACCGTAGAAGTAGGGAGATAAGTAAAAAAAGTTGTTTAAAGAACTTAAGGAGTTGTTTACCCAAGGTCTAATCCTTAAGATCTATTAACTAAAGCTAGATACGGTTATAGAAATAGACGTATTAGATTTTATATTAGGAGTATATTTGCTATAGAAGTACTAGGACGCATGGCATCTAGTAGCATACTATAGTTAAAAGATAACACTACTAAAACTAAACTATAACATCTATAATAAGGAGTTATTAGGTATAGTTACAGCACTTAAAGAGTAGAGAGCGTTCCTATAAGGAATAGAGAAACCATTTATAGTTAAGATGGACTATAAGAACCTAATAGGGTCCCTAATAACTAAAGAGCTTAATTATAGACAAGTTAAATAGGCGGAAATGCTTATAGAATACCACTTTCAAATTTAGCATACTAAAGGCACTAAAAACGCAAGAGTAGATGCACTTAGTAGAAAAGCAGAACTATAGAATAATAAAAAACTATTAGGAGGAATACTACGCAAAGATAAGGACAGGTTAATTAGGTATAATTATCCTAAGATTATAGTAACTAGAGAAGAAATAATCTATAAGATGCTAGAGAGCGAATAGTTATAAAGGATCTAAGATATATAGGGTAAAGATTTAGACTTAGAACAGTATAAGTACTAAAAAGCTATGTATATACTAAGGATAATTACAAAGGAGTTTATTAAAGAATTCTATAAGGGAATAACTTAGGGACATAATGGAGCTATAGGCTTAGTGTTAAGACTTTAAAAGAAGTATATTATTTAAGAAATCTGGGGACTAGCGAGACAAGTTATAAAGGAATATCTAAATTGCTAAAGAAATAAACTAATAAAGCATAAGCCGTATAGAGGGCTATAACCTATTAAGATACTAGAGAGACTATAGGAGGTTATATTATAGGACTTTATTATAAAGTTACTAAAGTCTAAGGACCCTATTACTGGATAGGATTATAATGTAATCCTAGTAATAGTAGACAAGTTAACTAAGTGGGGCTACTTTATAGCATATATAGAAGAAATCTCAGCGGAGGATATAGCTAGAATCTATATTAAAGAAGTGTTTATAAGATATGGAGCACTAATAAAGGTTATATTAGATAGAGATTTAAGATTTATAGCAGCATTTTAAGAGGTATTTTTTAGCGGAATAAGGGGTTCGCGCAGTAATGTTAATAATGTATTACTTATAAATAAATAGTTAAACTAAGAGACTAAACTAAACGCTAGAATAGTACTTAAGGTATTATGTTAACTATGCATAAAATAATTAAGTATTGTTATTACTAGTTATATAGTTTATATACAATATAACACTATAGGATGAGATAGGCATATTACCTTTTAAGGCAAATTACGGATACAAGCTAAGAATATTATTATCGCTATAATAAGTAAAGAAAATAAGTAGCATAGCTAAATAAAGAATAGAGAGCTTAATAAATCTTTATATATACCTTAAAGAAACAGCTAAACTAGTATAAGAGAGAATAAAAAAGTACTATAACGCTAAGAGATTTAAGGGACTAGATCTTAAGGAGGGAGATAAAGTATGGCTACTATATAAAAATTTTAAGAGTCAACGACTAAGTAAGAAGTTAGACTATATTAAACTAGGACCATTTACGGTCAAGGTGTCCAACAGCGAGCCTTCAGCGAGCCTTGGGGCTTGGCAGCGAGCGAGCTGACCAATTAGGACTGCTAGCTGCGCTGCGCTGCCCAAATCGAGGTCAAGACTGCAGCGCGCTGCCAGCGTTTCCTAATTAGGCAATTTAGATAGAGTTTTTGGAGTAGCAGTTGAAATTTTTGGCAGCACTTTAGTATATACAAATTGACATTGCCTAGTTAAAAACCCATCCTTATTTGCCCAGTTTATATTGTATCCGGAGGTTTAATCAAGTATTAAGATACTTTAGCTAAGGAGGTAGAGGCCCTATTTTTAAGTCAGTTTCAGCTCTAATCTTAAGCGTGTGTATATAAAGCTTACAACTCTGGTGTTTCTTCTATTCTAGGGGGCTTGTAACCAGTAAGATCTATATTAAAGCTCATTAGCCAGGGCGTAGTTAACCCGCCATCAGTGTTAATACAATTAATTAAGCTGCTTAGAATAAGGCCTTTAATTAGCCACCACTTCTGGCACTGGTCAGCTTCTATTATATCCGCACTAAGGCGATTTTGTTTATTAGTTACTACCTTCTTAGCTTGGCTAAAGGCTCGCTTGCATACAGAGCTTATAGCTGGTATAGAGAAGAGATCTAGGGCGATTTTGGCAAGCGTTAGATAGAGGATCCTTCCAACGCCAAGCTACCAGTTAAGAGGATCAGGCAGAGGGATGGTGGCCTTACTACCGTCCTTCTTAATCTTTTAAAGCACGAGGCCTTCTTTATAGTATTGTTTGAGCTTAGTAGTAAGCTTCTACTTCTTCTATTGGTGTATAGACAGAACCAGATTCTTATTAACTGCCAGTAACTACTTATAGGCGTTATTATCCAAATTACTGCCTGGCTTGCGAGGGACCTTCTATTAGCGCTCCTTAGCAGGATCCTTATCTTCTTTATCAGTAAGCTTATTAATATAGGTGTTAAAGACTTCCTCTATAGCCTTTTCCGCGTGCTTCCACCATATAGGCCAGTTTCGCCACTTATCGCGGAAGTAGCCACGCTTAAGTAAAGGATGGAGTATCACCGCGGCAAAGTAGAAAGGACTCTCTTTCTTTATCTTATTAAAGTATTTATTAATTTTTTAAATTACTATATTAACGCCCAACTTCAGGAACAAGTTAGCTTTATTGCTAAGCTCCTACTTTGTTCGCTAGAGGCCCTAGTAAAGGAGTTCCATAGTAGTAATTAACTCCCATAAAGCACTATAAGAGCCCTTAACATTAGGCGTGTTAGCGTCGCCTTCTATATACTTAGTTGTTACGGACGCTTTAAGTACAATGTTATAACTACTTGGAGAGGAGTCGGAAGAAGCTAGTTAGTTAATAAGAGTACGGTCTAGAATAGAGCCCGTGGAACCATATGATGAAGAGTGATAAGCAAGTTATATAATATTGTACGCGGAGTACGCGGAGTATAAAGGGAACGTCTACGTATAATATATATAACACGTACCTTATGTACAAGGAGAGTTTCTTAAAAGTACGGATCTGTATTTAAGGACCTATAGTCCCTACCTAGATAGTTCCTTTCCTTATAGTGAATCTTAGAATACAATTAGAGTTAATCTGTTGGGTAACCACTCCACCAGTTGTTATTTATTACTGTTATATTGTTAACTTTGTTTAATATCTATATACCTAGCCCAATAATAAGTCTACCATAGTATTTCCTATAAGGCTTTATTACACATTCACTACTATGGTTATAGTATTAACCAGTTAAATAATATGCCACTAAAAGCACTAGTTACGTCAATACTGATAGCGGCAACCACCTTAGGTACTAGTGGGGATACTAGCATAAGGGACACTGATTTATAACTAGTTATAGTTAAACAGTTATAGGAAATGGTTAACTAGCTATAGGGCAATAACAGAGTACTTAAGGAAAGAATTAATGGCATTGGAGCAGCTAAAGTAAAGTTACTATTAATTAAGAGGTTTTTAGGTGAGAAGTTAAAACTTAAAGGATTTCTAACGCAAATGCACTTTAAGGTTATATAGGAAGGAGCAAAGTTGGTAATATCTACGGACTAGGTAGCATATGTAGGGTTATTCTTAACTGGAAGAGCACTTAAGTGGTTTAAACCTTACCTTACCAAAATCTAAGTCAATAGACTAACAACTACTAACTAAGACGTATGGTTTATATTTAGCAGTTGGAATAGATTTATAGAGAGACTTATACAGATGTTTAAAGACCTAGAAGCAGTAACTATAGTAGAAAGAAAGCTATAGAACCTAGTACAACGTACTTTAGCAATTAAGTACATAACATAGTTTTACACACTTGCAACGTAGGTTAAGTGGAATAACAAGGCGCTTATAGCACAGTATAAATAGGGACTTAAGGCTAAAGTCTAGGATATAATTATCCTAATGGAAGATGCGGAAACTCTAAGAGAGTTAATAGATTAATTAATAAAGATTAACAATAGGATCTACTAGAGGGAATAAGCTAAAAAAGGGCAAAATAGAGTTCTATAGTTATATAAGGCGCAGAGCACGTATTAATAGACGCAGAGTTATAAACTATGGAATGGGCCGGAACTAATAGACTTAAGCGGCACTAAAGAATCTAAGAGATGGAGTAAGAAACTATGGAAACCTAGAGGTTAAGGATTAAGTGATTATAGGACTAAGGAGTAGAGGTTAAACTAAGGATCTTATTAATAGAAGATGTTTAGGCAGACTCTATAGCAAAAAGAATGGTTTAAATTAGGAGCTTACATAAATTGCAGAAAACAGGGTTATTTTGCTAAAGACTGTAGAGGTGGTTAGAGTAACTATGCGGTAAAGGGCATAAGGTTGTTAGAGTATAATAACGCGAATATAGGGATGTTGTGTAGGACCAAGGAGTATTCAATTAAGCACTTTGCGTTTTGTTATAATAATGTATACCAAATTTATAAGGACGCTAAGTATGGCGCAAGCTATTGGCTATAAGAGCTAGAGTAAAAAGGACTTAAAGGAACTAGAGAGTTAAATAAAGAGCAAGATTAACTCTATAAGCTAGATTAAGATATTATAGCAACGTGCGGACAAAGATTAGTAATAATGATAATAAAGTTAGAGTACTTATTAATTAATAGCGATGAGGAAGAAAAGGAGGCTAACTGGAAGTACTTAAACCTTAATAACGCAACAGAAGCAGAGACTAAGACTACCATAGAATGCGGTTTAGTAACGGGTATTATAACACCATTGGATACGGCATCCATTACTTTATAAGACGGAAGGAGCAATATCTAAGGATAATTAAGTAAGCAGACAACTGCTAGTGCTAGCTCACCACTTAATAAAGGCAAAAGGCTAAGTACTTAAGATTCTTAAGACGAGATAAGAGGAAGTTAAGATTTTTAAGACAAAATGAGATATACCCAAGGACCTATAACGGACGAAAACTGATGGGGAAGGGCAGCAGCTTAGTTTAAAGAGTTTTATATAAGCATAGGACGCAAGTTTAGGAACTATAAGTTTGGAGAATAAGTAAAGACGTCAATCCTAGGTAAACGCAGTGTTCAGCCTAAAGATTAAAAAGTTGACACGGTAATTAAGAAGTAAGAAGGCTTTAAGGATTTAGCTATAAGATGTAGAAAACAAGAAACTATAGACAAGTTTAGGTAAAGAATTATTATATAGTAAGAATAGAAGCTAAATAAGAGATTAGCTATACTAGGACGTATAAGGGACAGAGTACCTGTATAAAGAGTTACTAATAGGCCTAAGGCAGGGACGCCTAGAGTAAAGTGGTTAAATGAACTGGAAGAAGAGGAAGACCTAGGAATTTCAACTAGATTTAAAGAAAGACATACTAAAGGTTGTTATAACGCGGCTATAACAAGATACTTTCTAATAGACAGACTATATATACTAAACTAGTTATATAGAAAGTGGTATAGGTAATAACACAATAATAAATAGGGAGATTTTTATATATAGTTGGATAAAAAAGTTGTTTAAGACTAACCCATTATAGAGAAGCGCATAAATCACATTAAAGGAGCATTAATTATAATGTTAAAGGATCTAGAAGAAGGATCTAGGGACTAGAGAAGGGAATAATAAATCTTAGTACCCGCAAATGAAAGACTAATAGTTAGATTGGTAAAACAAAGGTTTAAACTTAAGGATAAAGATAAGCCAAGAGTTAACCTAAGTTACTTAGCGTATTATATACTATCGTGGATAGCTTGTGTGGATAATATATGCAACATATATAGGGCACTAAAAGATAAAAACTGAAAGTACCTAATAAGGATATATTGGGCACTAGATAAGAAACGGTTTAGAGACGCTAAGTATATGCATAGATGGTACCTAGTAGAAGTACAGAGTTAAGGGGACCTAATACTTTAACTAGGAAGATTCCTTATAGAAGAATGCCTAGATAGACGATAGTGGTGGAACTGTCCAGAGAACACTTATCTATAGTACGTTAAAGATAAAAAATAAACTAAGTATTGGCTAAAGATAGACTAAGTATAAATAGGATCTAGCAGCTAATAGTTGGGAAAAGGGGAGGCCTATAGGGCCTAAGGGAGCTAGTGGTAGAGCCTTAGACCCTTAAAGGAATTTAGGGATAACACCTGTATTTAAGAACAAAATGGCAGGATTAGTAGTTTAAAGTATTAATAGACAGTGGAGTAATAAGGAACTATATATTACTAGCAGTAGTAAAAAGGATGGGGTTACCGCATAGACAAAAGGAACACCTATATTTACTTGCAACAATTTTAGGAGATTAGATAGCCTATAGAGGAGGCATTATTAACCTAGAAATATGACCTATTTAGTTAACCATTAAAGTAAGGTAAGTTAAAATGTCTTTTAATATCCTACTATTGGGAAAGGATAAGGCAATACTAGGAATGCCTTAGTTACAGGAATATAATTTAAGGATTAATTAGGTCACAGGATAGATTAATATTAAAGATACTTAACGGTGTAAGATGTAATAGCAGACTAAAATAGTATAGTACTAGGTTGGAGCAACTTATAAAGAGACTAAGTAAAGCTTAAGTTGTATACTAAAGAGATACCATAAGTATAGGAAAAAGTTATAGTTGCTAAAAAGTAAAAAGCTGTTAGAATACGCAGCGTGGGACTATAAGATAAAATTAGGACTAGGAACTAGTCTAAGGTTCTTTTTAATCTATAAGCTTATTAAAACAGAGTTAGTGGCACTTAAGGAGTTTATCTAGGAGAACTTATGAAAGGGATATATTAGACCGTTATAGTTATTAGCGGGATATCCAGTGTTATTCATCTTAAAGAAAAATGGAAAACTTAGGATGTGTATTAACTATAGATAGTTAAATAGCATTATGTAAAAGGATAGGTATCTTTTACCCTTAATTAGCGAAATCTAAGACAGGATAGGTAATGTAAAGATCTTTACAAAGATAGATCTAAGGTAGGCGTACTATTAAATCAGAATTAAGGAAGGCGATAAATGGAAGGCAGCCTTTAGGTTAAAGGAAGGACTATATAAACCATTAGTAATGTAGTTTGGGCTTATAAATGCACTAGTAATATTTTAAAAAAGAATTAATAGCGTGTTAGGAGAATACCTTAATGAGTTTATTATGGCATACCTTAATAACATTATTATCTACTCTATAAGTAAGGAAGAGCACGGAGAATATATTAAGTGGGTCTTAAAAAGACTACAAGAAGAAAAGATGCTAGTAGTAATTAAGAAGTGCGAGTTCTTTACTAGGAAGACTGATTTTGTTAAATTTATTATTAAACTAGGAAAAATTAGTATGGACCTAAAGAAAGTTAAAGCTATAGTTAGTTGGTAAGAACTAGAGAACGTTATATAGCTAAGGCCGTTTCTAGGGTTTTGTAACTACTATAGGAGGTTTATAGCATAGTGGTTGAAAAGTATTAAGCCATTTATAAGACTTATAAAAAAGGAGGAACTATGGGTATAGGGAAATAAATAAAGAGGGTTATTTAAAGAACTTAAGGAGTTGTTTACCTAGGATCCAATCCTTAAAATCTACTAAAGTTAGACACGGTTATGGAAATAGATATATTGGATTTTGTATTAGGAGCATATCTACTACAAAAGCATCTAGATGGATGGCATTTAGTATTATACTACAGTTAAAAAATAACACTACTAGAGTTAAACTATGATATCTATAACAAGGAGTTGTTAGGTATAGTTATAGCACTTAAAGAGTAGAGAGCGTTCTTGCAAGGTATAGAAAAACTGTTTATAGTTAAAACGGACTATAAGAACCTAATAGGGTTCCTAATAATAAAGGAACTAAATAGAAGACAGGTTAGATGGGCGGAAATGCTTACAGAATATTACTTCGAAATTTAATATACTAAAGGAACTGAAAACGCAAGAGTAGACGCACTTAGCAGAAAGATAGAACTATAAAGTAAGGAAAAGCCATTAGGAGCTTTGTTGCGAAGGGATCAAGATAGATTAATTAGGTACAATCACCCCAAGGTTATAGTAACTAGAGAAGAAAGTCAGACCTACAAGTTGCTAGAGAGTAAGTGGTTATAAAAAATATAAGAAGTATAGGTAGAGGATCTAGAGTCAGAGCAGTATAAAAACTGAGAAGCTATGTATATACTAAGAAGCATAGCAGAAGAGTTTATTAAAGAATTCTATAAGGGAATAACTTAAGGATATAATAGAGCTATAGGCCTAGTATTAAGACTCTAAGAGGAGTACATTGTTTAAGAAATCTGGGGACTAGCGAGATAAGTTATAAAAGAATATCTAGATTGCTAGAGAAACAAACTAGTAAGACATAAGCTGTATAGAGGGCTATAACTAGTTAAAACACTAGAAAGACCATAGAAGGTTATATTATGGGACTTTATTATTAAATTACTAAAGTTAAAAGACCCTATTATAGGACAAGATTATAACGCAATCTTAGTAATAGTGGATAAGTTAACTAAGTGGGGTTACTTTATAGCATGTACTAAAGAAATCTCAGTAGAAGATATAGCTAAAATCTATGTTAAGGAAGTGTTTATAAGACACGGAGCACTAAGTAAGATTATATTAGATAGAGATCCAAGATTTATAGCAGCGTTTTAGGAGGTATTCTTAGCAGAACAAGGGGTTTAAGTAGTAATGTTAACTACGTATTACCTATAAATAGATAGTTAAATAGAGAGACTAAACTAAATGTTGGAATAGTATCTAAGATACTATGTTAATCATACATAGAACAATTAGGTATTATTATTACTAGTTATACAGTTTATATATAATATAACACCATAAGAAGGAATAGGCACTTTACTATTTAAGGCGAACTATGGATATAAACCAAGAACATCGTTATCGCTATAATAAGTAAAGAAAATAAGTAGCACAGCTAAAGAAAGAATAGAGACGTTAATAAATCTCTATAATCACCTTAAAAGTATAGCTAAACTAGTATAAGAAAGGATGAAAAAGTACTATAATACTAAGAGATCTAAGGGACTAGATCTTAAGGAGGGGGATAAAGTGTAGCTACTATATAAAAATTTTAAGAGTTAATAACTAAGTAAGAAGTTGGACCATATTAAACTAGGACCATTTAGGGTTAAGATAAAGATCTTAAAAGTTACGTATAAACTTAACTTACTAGAGAAAATAAAAATCTACCCTATATAGCATGTTGTAATGCTAGAGCCAGTATACAGGAATGTTAAGCCACTAGTCTATAAGGCAGACACGTATAGAGGATAAGAGGAAGATAAGTGGTAAGTTTTAAAGATCGTTAGTTATAAGGATGTTAATAATAAAATATAGTATGAGGTAAAGTGGATAGGCTATAACGAGACTACCTAGGAGCTACTAGATAATTTAAAAAACGCTATAAAAAAGGTATAGGAGTATTAGAAGAGAACGGGTTAGGCAGTATTAATAAGAAGGAATTACTAAAAAAATAAACTACTTAAGGGGGACTTAAGAGGAGCACCTACTAAGGTATTTGGAGTTGTTTCCCTTGCTGTAGAAAGAACTTCTGTTCTTTTATTACCCAGTTTCTAAAGATCTTATTCTATAAGTTTCTACTCCTTAAAATAAACCTTCTTACGCACTTTCTTAAGATGGGTTAAATAAGCAAACACAGCTTGCTAAGTCTCAAAGGAGCGACGTTAAGCCTCTAGGGTACGAGCGGTCTCCTCCAAGGAACAATAGAGTTTGGCATAAGCAGCGGCCAACTTAGACTTAAGCTTTATAGCAGCAGATTAAATATAAGACCCTAAGATAAATTACTTAAGGAATATAGAGACTGTTAAGAGCAATAGGACACATATACTTAGCATTAGAAACTGAGCAAACGTTACAAGATAACTAAACATTTACTTTGGTGCACTCTAAATAAGAAGAGAGTTGCTAAGATAGAGGACTTGCTAACGTAATATAAACCAACCCCTCTTTTACACAATAAGAATATAGAGATAGCATTACCTCACCTAGAGATAGTATTGCAGCAACAGTCCGGGCGCGGCGTTGTGCTTGCGAAGAAGAAGGAGCTTTAGGTATAATAAGTAATAATATTAACCAAATTAATCAAACGGACATTACACCTCTAGTAGATGACTTAGAGATATTAGGGATCTTTAAGGACGAAGATAAAGAGGAGGGAGATAGTATTATAGACGCTTTAAGTACAATGTTATAACTACTTAAAGAGGAGTTAGAAGAAGCTAGTTAGTTAATAAAAGCACGGTCTAGAATAGAGCCCGTGGAACCATATAATAAAGAGTAGTAAGTAAGTTATATAATATTATACACAGAGTACGCGGTATATAAAGGGAATGTTTATATATAACACGTACAACACGTACCTTACGTATAAGGAGAGTTTCTTAGGAGTATGAATGTGTATTTAAGGACCTACAGTCCCTACCTAGATAGTTTCTTTCCTTATAGTAAATCTCAGAATATAATTGGAGTTAATCTATTAGGCAACTACTCCACTAGTTGTTATTTGTTACTGTTACATTGTTGACTTTATTTGATATCTATATACCTAGCCCAATAACAAGTCCACCGTAGTATTTCCTATAAGGCTTCGTCATATTAGTAGCTTATATAAAGGGCCTTAGGATCTTAATTAGACGTTTAATGTTGGCCCAATCTGTATTAGTAAGGGTATCCTATAATAGATCCGTTGCGTCCCTATCTAACTGCCTCCATGCATATATATATTTGTCAATTCCTTTATAAAAGTTAATAGCTCGCACCAGCATAAAGTAGGTAGAGTTCCACCGCACACCTCCGTCTTTAATAAGTAGGAGTTCTATATAATTAAACAGTTCATCCTTAGCGCTGGCCTCTACCTAATACTTAGCAAAGTCCTTACGACGGCCTGGTGTCCGCATAATGTATTTAATAATATTATATAGCTTGCCTATAAAGCCCTTCTTACAGAACTGCTTAAAGATTGCTTAATTGCTCGCACTAATAAGCTCCCTCTTAAACTTACTAACGCCTTCGCCGTAAATTAAGGCCTTAACAATAAGATTTATAATATAGCCACTACATTAAAGTTGTCCCTTATTTGGCACTATAAGAGTCTCCTCCAATTAAGTGTAGAGCTTATTATTGTTTATAGCGTTATCCATTATAAGGCAGCCAAGACTTAACTCGATCTCGTATTTTAGGATTACTAATGTTAAACATCACGCAATATTTTCACTAGTATGTAATCCTCTTATTTATGGGAGGCCAATAAGGACTAACTAAAGCTTGCCGTCTCTATTAATAAAATGAGCAACTACGCTAAGTAGTAATAGCCCATTGGTAGACATCCAAATGTCATAGCTAATATTAATTTTACTAAGAGCGGTGGCTAGAAGGTCCTTAATATTAACAGTATAGTATATAAACGCGTTCTTGATCCAATTGCTAAGCAATATAGGCGCGCTAATAAGACAATTCTGTATCTAAGGGCGATTAAATGTAAGCAGAGCTCTTATATATGCGCTAGTTACTTACTAGAAGGTAACGTCCTAGAGAATTATCTAATTAGTATAGGCTTAAATGTAGCCCTTTGCCCAGAACGGCTGTCAATTTAGCTGGGGGCTTAGCACGTGTAGATTTTATATAGCTACCCTTAAGGGATTGGAAAGCTTTGCCTTTTGTTTACTAGTCTTAAATTTGCCAATAAGAATATTGTGTTTTCCCTTTAGATAATTAGCAATATAGTCATTGCCATTAAGGATAAGTAGAGCGCCTGGTTTGCAAGCTAGGTGGCAGCTTCTACATAGCCAGAGCCTCTTTTTACCGTCCGGCGTCTTCCAGTATAGGTCAGCTCCATACTGCCATATTTCTAACGGGCTTTAATTTCTGGATATTATACGCTTATTCAGCACTTGGTATCCAAATTCGCCAGTAAGATATTGCCCGCTGATATATAAATCATCCCATTTAATAGGAAACACGCAGCCATAGTATTTTTTAGCTAGAGGAGGAAGTCGTAATGCATGTGGGTTAGAAGAATTTGTTAGAACGCGCTGTTCGCCTTTATCGTTAATAGTAAGAGGTATAGAGGCCGCGGAACTAGGCGTTAAAGGTACTAAAGGACTTAATTAACGTAAAGCTCGTGGTGTAGATAAGAAAGGAGTAATAGGTAGAGCTTAAAGGCCTAGCTGGCGTGTGCAAAATAGGGTTATTTACGGCATCTTTATAAGCGACGGTAGAGTACAATATTTGTAATTAGAGAAGGGTTAGGGATTCTTAGTAAGGCTATAGTAAGATTCCCTAGTATCCTCTGTCTTTTCCTAAAGCATTAGCACTTTCCTAAACCCAATATAAAAAAGTTAACTTTTGGTGGTTAGTAAATAACGCGTTAGTGGAGATAATTAGGGATACTAGCAGGGGCTACACTAAGGATCTCCGTGTTTCTTATTACTTGGCGCGTTTATAACCCCCAAACCTAACAGAAAGTTAACACACGCTTTAAAACACCAAGATTCTATCACTACTTCTATATTAAGACAGCGAGCTTCTGACCCTACTAGAAGCTCGCTGCCTACATCCTATCGCTAGCTAGCTAAACCGCTATATAGTCTCTTGGCAGCTTCGCTGTCAGCGTTACTAGCTATTAGACACCTTGTTTACGGTTAAAGTAAAGATCTTAGAAGTTATATATAGACTTAACTTACTAAAGAAAATAAAGATCTACCCTATATAGTACCTTATAATACTAGAGCCAGTATATAGGAATATAGAACTACTAGTTTATAAAGCAGATATATATAGAGGATAAAGAACAAAGAACTTTTGGAGCTCTTGCTGCACCCGGCCCAAAAAGACCAAACCAACCAAAAGAACCCTGAAAAACACCCTGATAATCCCCTAAGATGCATGCATTACAGGGAAGGCACAGGTAAAACGACGGTGGTACGCAGTCGCGCGCGACCGCCAGACCTATACCTAATAATGGCCCCCCACAACAACAATAAGGACGGGCGAATACCATACCAGAAAGCGGAAATACCCCAATTAAGAAGGCATCTGACAAAATATAAAGCCTTTTAGACGCGTCTAGTATCCGGAACTGTAGGGGAGCATCTGTTAGCTATTACGAACTAATACAGCTAGCAGAATGGCTCCAGTCTAGCGAACCTTAGGCGCCCCTTTAGCAAACCCTCAATCAAATCCTCCAACGGCTAAACAAAATTGAAGATAAACAAAACCCCCCCCTATAGGCGAACCGCACCTGGGCCGCCGTAGCTGCGCTCCCATAGCACAGGGAACCTACCCCCCTAAAGATAACAACCGGGTATACAATTACAATACGACCAAATACAGAAAAGGCAGAGGAACTTAGGGGACAATCAGAAATAGAAGTTCTTATGGAGATTTGCAAGGAGGTCCACGACGCCGTCACAGTCCGACACCTTAGGAGTGGAGACATTAGAGTCACCCTAAAGGACTAATAGGCAAAGGAACGGGCCGTAAGGGCAGGGGACAGGCTAGGAGAGCGTATTGGCATAAAAGTGCTTCGTAAAGATTACCTAGTTGAAGTCCTGTCGGTTCCCATAAGCCTTAGGGTAGAAAGGGGACGCCAGGCGGATAATACAGCAACTATACAGGAGATAGTAAAATAAATGGAACGCCTTATACCAGGACTCGTAATTACCCAGATCCAATGGCTTCGATAGGAAAATATAAACTAAGCATATAATGAGAATAATGAGAGGACACAAGGGGCGCCAGAGACTCGCTAGGGAAACGATAGATGAACGCATGGCTCCCTTATCGTTAGCGTATATATACTAGGAATGCAAAAACTCCTTATCCAAAAAGGAATAATTATAAATGGCCTTATATACAACATAAGGCTCTACAACCACAGACTATGCCTGGAACGATGTTATTGCTGTGTATAATGGGGACACACCCAATCCACATGCGCAGCATAGGTGTGCTGCGGCCACTGTGTAGGCCCCCACGATATAAGACAATGTACAAATTAAGACCAAATAAAATGCGCGAACTGTCACCGAAGCACACATAAGGCGTGGGAGAGAGAAGGCTGCATTAAATATAGGAGACGGAAGGAAAGGGCTTAATAGCTGCGGGAATAACTGCACGCCAGGTTATACGAATGGAAACAACAGGCGATAAGCTAGGGGGACGCAGGTGTCTTCCTAGCGTTTCCTACCTTTAACACTGGGGGGCTAAGCCAGCCATCCCAAGCCTTAACGGGCCAAAAGCGACGCTGCGCGACATTACCAGACCGAACAGGAACACAAGGGACATATAGGATATAAGGGAGAGGACGCCCAGTAGGAAGACCCCTATGGACGGCTACAGCAAGTTTAAGGCTGGGACAATTAAGAATTAGATTTAACGCGGCAAACATAACACACGCAGCTGGCTCATAAGGGGTATATAGCCAACCGGCGAGAATGGGGGAAGAACCGGAGGTAATAACAGACTTAGATTTAGAAAGGCTAGTAGGAACACAAGATACAGGAATGGAAAGCTCCATACAAAATGAGTAGTGGCCAGGGAGTAAATATAGGAGATGGAAGTTCTGAATATTTTAGAGAAAGTGGAAACGGAAGAAGCGAGGAGCGAAGGAGAGGTGAAGGACCCCCGCCGGGGGTCCGCCACTTGACCATTATACAGTACAACTGCGGCAATACGAACTACCGTCTAGCAAGGCCCCTACTAGACAGTCTAGACCCAGAGAAACACTATATTCTTGCTATATAAGAGCCGTATTACAATACCTACACATAATTGATATACTGCCCCCGAGGATTCTAGCTCCTGTATGAACCAAAAGCAGCCACACGCGTATGCTTTATAATTAGCAAAAATATTAGCCTTGCCTCATGGTCATGGCAGGCAGTTAACCCAGATATTGCAGTTATAACCATCCAGATATATAGGGGACCAGTACAAATCATTAATGTCTATAACCCTAGGGTCGAAGGGGTAGCACAGACAGAGAACATTATATCTGTAATAAGCTTGCTAGAAACTGAACACGCGGAGTTTATCCTACTAGGAGACATAAACCTCTACCACCCACAGTGGGGGGGCATCCATGTTGCTACTAATTGATAGGTAGAGTGCCTACTAAGAGCTATAGACAATGGGGGCCTTAAGCTAGCTACCCCCCCAGGTGCAATTATATGGCAACGGGGCACCGCCAAAAGTACAATTGACCTTACAATTATGGACGAAAACCTATACCAGAGACTCGAAAGGTGCTCCCCCAAAGAAGAATGGGTACTCACCTTAGACCATATCCCTATCTAGATATAACTAGATCTGGACATTAAGGCGCAACCAAATGGCAAAAGATACGCAATAAGGAAGCTTAACGTAGATAGCTTCCTTAATACAATTGAATAACAACTCTAAGACTTAGAAGAAATCCACCTAATACCAAACGAGTGAGGCTTATTGGCTACCCCCGAGGAAATTGATTAAAGACTAGAAAGGATCCAGGCAGTAATTAAAAGCGGGCTAAAAGAGCACTGCCCGGTTTCAAAACTAGGCCCCTACGCGCGATACGTATGGTCCGCACAGTGCGCGGCCCTTGTAGCCGGCTAACGACGAGCAAGGAGGAAATATACAAGCAGCCACGATTCTGAGGACGAGAGATGATATAAAGACACAAGAAACCAGCTAAAGAATACCCTAAGAAAAGAAGCAAGGAATAACTGGAGACGGTTTATAAACGAATATACTACTAACCCAAGTCTCCCCTATAACAAGGGCCTTTGGACCATAGCGAAATGGGTAAAGAAAAAGGCGGGATGCCTAGTAGAAGATCTATACCTACTACCCCTACGAAGAGCAGGCGAACCACAGGCCACAAGCAATAATGATGAGAAGGCAAAGATCCTCACAGAAAGATTTTTCCCTTAACCGGCTCCAGCAGACCTTAGCGATATTACTGGTAAAACACCGGTGACTCGCCTGAGGGTTAACAGCGACATGACAACTAAAGAAATGGCCAGAACTATTAGCCGCCTCTTAAATAACATAGCACTAGGACCAGATGGGATCCTAAACGAAGCCCTAAAGACCTGTGGACCACTTATAGCACCTTAGCTTGCAGACGTAGCTAGAGCATGCTTTGCAATAGGCTACTACCCGCGACTTGGAAGATCCATAACGACGGTTGTCTTATAAAAAGAAGGCAAAGCAGACTACTTAATCCTAGGAAGCTACCGCCCTATTGCTTTAGAAAACACCCTAAGCAAGATCTTAGAAAAGGTTATAGCGGACCACATAGCAGATATGGCAGAGGAACACGCCCTACTACTACAAAGCTAAATGGGGGCAAGAAAGAATCGCTTAATGCTATTAGCACTTACACTACTCGCTGCCACCATTAAAACTGCATGGGCTATGCGAAAGGACTTTGTAGTATTAATGCTTAGCCTAGATATCAGCGGCGCCTACGACAATATACCCCATAAGCGTCTCCTATATATCCTTAGGGCAAAGGGCTTCCCAGAATGGATTATTCAATTTGTTTAAGGATTTACAGGCCAGAAAGAAATATTACTGGTCTTTAGCGGATACCAGAGCCCCCCTATCGTAGTTGTAACAGGAATACTACAAGGATTACCTCTGTCGCCTATACTCTTTCTCTTCTTTGTAAGCAACCTGCTTGACACCTTTAAGGAAGGGGCGACCTAGGGGATAGGCTTTGTTGATGACACAAACCTAATTACATATGGGCCAACAGCCGCAGAGAACTGCAGGACACTAGAGAAAGCCCACGACACCTGTATAGAATGGGCAAGACGATATGGAGTCCAATTCTCACTAGAGAAATACCAGCTAATCTATTTTATAAGAAAACGTAACCAATCTGCAGATCTTTAGTATACAATCCATATCTAAGGCTTTGGGGGTCAACCGGTTCAAGGCCTAAGGGTATTGGGAGTGTGGGTAGACAGCAAGCTCTAGTGGAGCGCATATGTGGCGCAAGCGGCCCGTAAGGGCCAAGCACAGTATATCGCTATATTCAGGATCGTTAATTCTATATAGGGTCCATGCTTCCAGAGGTCACGCCTACTATATACAGCAGTTGTCCGGCTAACCATGACGTATGGATCTAGCATTTGGGCCACTGGAGAAACCGAGAAAGGCCCCCCTAAATTACTCCTTAAACCACTCCAAAAGGTCCAAACAGCCTGCCTTAGGAGTATAACAGGTGGGTATAAGCGAACGGCCACAGCACTGCTTGAGAAGGAAGCCAATATTCCCCCCCTATAACTATATATTGAAGCCGATGCAATGCAAAGGGTGCAAAAGGAACGCAACTCTAACGTTATAAAGTATATCAAGACACGCCTAAACAAACTATGGAGGGACCCTAGGGTGCCCTGTAGGAGAAGGAACCAACAACCCCAAAGTAGGGAAGATATATTAGGAAAACAGGTGGAGAAAGCAGAAGAAGAA
>Ga0307507_10000659_pt1 | contig 74813 bp, 65 predicted proteins | sample 7_EM_MG_FD_207223 | JGI IMG/M metagenome (GOLD analysis project Ga0307507, IMG submission 207223) | Populus trichocarpa ectomycorrhiza microbial communities from riparian zone in the Pacific Northwest, United States - 7_EM | ecosystem: Host-associated > Plants > Roots > Unclassified | place... | reverse complement strand
TCCCGCTCTACTAGCAGCTTTACTACCGTCTCATGCCCTCCCATTGCCGCCAGCGACAGCGGTGTCCAGCCGCTATTGTCCTTTGAGTCGGCTTCGACGTCGTCCCGCTCTACTAGCAGCTTTACTACCGCCTCATGCCCTCCCATTGCCGCCAGCGACAGCGGTGTCCGGCCGCTATTGTCCTTTGAGTCGGCTTCGACGTCGTCCCGCTCTACTAGCAGCTTTACTACCGCCTCATGCCCTCCAATTGCCGCCAGCGACAGCGGTGTCCGGCCGCTATTGTCCTTTGAGTCGGCTTCGACGTCGTCCCGCTCTACTAGCAGCTTTACCACCGCCTCGTGCCCTCTCTGCGCCGCCCATGACAGCGGCGTCCGGCCGTAATTGTCCTTTGAGTCGGCTTCGACGTCGTCCCGCTCTACTAGCAGCTTTACCACCGTCTCGTGACCTCTCGCTGTCGCCCACGCTAGTGGCGTCCGGCCATTGCCGTCCTTTGCGTCCGCCGTGTTGTGTTCTAAATTAAGGAATATAGATAAAACATAGCAAAGCCCATGTATTGCGACAATGTGCAAAATTGTCATACCTTGGGCAGGACCGGAGGCTGGCCGACGGTCAAAATAGTGGTACAATTGAGTCCACAGCCTCATTCGGTATTCACACGACCCATGGAACTGGCATAATAGTCGGAACAGGTCCCCTTGAAGCGCCTGCTGCTCCCCTACCTGCACAGCATGCGGGACCCATGATACTGTTGCATAATGTATCAGGGGATACGTAGAAACGATCTGTTGAGCAGCAGCCGCCGGGTACTCTCTGCTGAGATCATCCTTCCCTACGGAAACGATCTCGTTCATGCTGAAATATCGTATGCAGGTCCAAGCGAGCTGCAGGTTCGCTCGACCAATAGTACCACCAAGACTGTTATCTTCCAGGCGTTGTAGGCCATCTTGAACGAGAAAATCCTTAACGGATTCATGGACAAATTGGACGAAATCATGTTCCTCGTGCACCCGGATCTCAGCGAGTCCTTTCGATAGATCGAGAATTCGCATCCTCATGTCTTCATCGGTTGCCGCGCAAGATTCAGTATCCAAGCATTCTTGGAGCGTGATGTATGACGTATTTGGATCAACAACCATCGCGTGCCGCATTTCTCGCAAGGATAGTGGTCTGAGTGCGAAGCATATCCATCGCATCAACTTCAATGACTCGAGCCGTTCATTGTCGGATATGCCTGCGAGGATTGTTCCGTAGAGGTCATGTAGCTCTATAGGCAGCCTTCTGATGTGGCTCTGAATCACCTCTATACGTTTACCTCGCCTGCATTCGCGGATTACCTCAGGAAGCACAAGCGTAATCCATTGGAACACTCCATTTGCTCTTTCTAGGACCTCCACTGCTAATAACTTAGCTTTCCTTTCCTCAAGGGAATTTGCTCTGAGTCTTTGATAAACGTAAGCTTGGATGTCGGCAGAGTTCTCAGTCTCAACACAGATGGTAAAGCCGTCGAGCGCAATTATAGGATAATGCCGGCAAGAGAAGCAGACACCTAGAGAATAACCAGCACAAGAGACCTTGGCGACTAAGCTTTGGAACTGCTCCACTAGTTGTACTGCGACCTCTTCTCCGCTCTCGTCGAGAGCATCTACATAGAGTCGCACGGGACGAACCGCCAACGTAAGAAGTAAGTCCGACAACTGATCCCTAAGTTCTCCCTCGTGCCATTCCCATTCCTTCTTAACTTCCCCCCTAGTCTGACACCTTTCTTTGTAGATTTTGGCAAGTCTGCACAGCTGATAGGGTGCAAAACGGAGTAATTGATGGAGGATAGATCGATACATGCCGAGGGGAGTTCTTTCCAGCTGAGAACCCCGAGCGTTGAAGAAGAATGAAGCTATTATAGTCTGGTCGTGACCTTCCTGCCGGAGCGCGTATTTCATGAGCGTTGACTTTCCCGCTCCAGGCTTCCCTTTAATCCAGAGAAGCCCAGACCGAGCTTGTAGCCATTCCAGGTAGCTTAAATTTGTGACAAGCCATTCACATGTCTCATCAGTTGCGTTGGCGATATTATTTACACGGAGATCCATTTCTGGAAAGAAGAGCGACTTCAAACACTCTAATAATCCAGTTTAGTAAACTTATCACCACTTTTGAGAGACTGGTTTACCTTGTTCCTCTGGGGAAAGATCCCTTTGCAGCTGTTGTGCATTGGAGTCCGTGGCAACTACTTCATTCGGAATGGGGCTCAAACTTAACACTAGATCAAGACATTTAGGGAATGCAGCTTAGCATATCATATTCATGCCATGCGACTTTACGTACAAGCATGTTCCCGGCTTTCGAGACTTGGGCCAGAATGCAGCACTCTCAACCTTGCTAGCCGTTCACGATCTGCCACGGCCTGAACGGCATTTGCGATCAGCTCCACCATATTGTCTGCTACTTGCTCATAAGCATCACTGTCATCCCGCTCGAACTTGCAGATATGACTATGGTCCGCGTCCATAGCAATCTGCTTTTCGCGTGTTCCAGGGAGCCCGAGGGTAGCTGATTTCTTGTCCACGATCTACGCCTATGAGCTATGTCTGTTCCAAATGTTCATTCGGACTTACTGTGCCTAGTTTCTTGAAGGGACGAGTCTCAAAGAAACTCAGAATGTAATAGTCTTCAAGTAATTGTCGGAAATGTTGGACAAAGGTATCCGCAAAAAGGGAATCCCCTTTCAATGCTTCCATAAAATTGGGTCTCGGGTTTCGTAGTACCGCTCGAGCAATACTTGAAGCTATATCTCCAAGGTATGTGTGGTTACCGCCTTGATGAGGTGTTCCAAAGAAAGCAATGCCGTATGTTGCAGTTCGTATCTGGCGGTACGAATCATCGAGCTTCGCGTGCACGAGAGCCTAATGAGTTAGTTCGTGGTCTTATAGGCTTCACAAGCCACCTACTTGCTTCACAACAATACCGCCTAAGCTGTGGCAGATAAATATCAGTGGTCGGTCAGGGGCTGTCTAGCCAGCAGTCAGCCTGTGATATACACACGTGAAATGGACCTTTTACGGCTCTCTTGAATTTCAACCTATTCAAGAGGTTCTCGGCTTGTTCCAATACGCCGGCGGTCGAAGTTTCAAAAGTCACATTTGAATTGTATCCGAATAGCAACACCCTTGCTGTGGGGACCCGCGATGGAAGAAAGTCCCTTAGCCAGAGCTTGCCCTCAGCACTCCACGTTTGCTCCGCATGGAACTCAGTATTTGTCGGATTTAGGCCGTGCACAGCGACAAGACTTATGCGAACCGAATTAGCTAAAGGCCTATGGACTAACTGTACAAGGACCGTACTCGATTTGCGGCTGCGGTGGGTCGACTATTGTTCTGAGGAAATTCTGTGATGTCCTCGTTCGAGCCTATCGCATGTGCGTCGTTTTAGAAGCCGCGAAGAGAATTGTGATTGTTGTGATGCATACCATTCTATACACCGCTGTACTCTACAATGCTTTGGCTTCCGGTTGGTAAACTGAGGATGTACTGTAGGGTCGGGACATTCGCATGGCTCCTGCCTGGTGAAAGCTGCAGTCTGAGTCGTGTCAACTCTCTTCTTCAGCTGAGAAAAGCCCCGCAATAGCCTGCGCCTCTTCAAGCCACAAGCTCAATGCAAGACAATAATATGGCACAGTAATATACTGTAACAACGATTTCATATCGAGAGAGTTACGCGTATTTTATGCAGGGAAGCCCACGGCGCCACTACTGACGCTTGGCTGAGTGCTCCGATCCTTAAGTGGGGTAAAAGTTTAAAGAGCGCCCAATGGTAAAGCCAATTTTATAAGCCACTATAAGTTTTATTATACTAGTTTAAAAGCATTAAAAATATAGCTTATAGCTAAAATATAACCCAAAATAGACCTTTGAACTAAAAAACGATAGTACTACTTTTAATTTTTAATTTTTAATAAGTAAATGTCAGGTGACATGTCAGCGTAATTATCCGGCAAGTGTGCCAGATATTCGCTTACCTTTTGGTACAGTGGTTTGCAGAATCGGTGTCGGGTTTTTTCTGCACACACACTTTCTACGCACGGACTTTGCAGCCAAGCCCTCGATGGCATTTTATCTAGTCCAGACCAAACAAGGTTTCCTCATCTTGAGCGTCCATGTAACCACGCGCCCGCTATACTCGGGAAATCTTCGGGCTCTGAAGCCCCGCCAGAACAGCAGAGCAGGCCGTACGATTTCACCACCCGTTTTCAAGACGTTCAACCCTCCTTTCCCCGCTTGAAAGGCGTTTATTGCATAATGTTACTCTTGGCGATCTGCATGATGGTCGCCATTGACAATGCGTCTTTTGCGAACTGATGAGAATGGTGAAGTCAGCCTGACCAAAGACCTGATCGACAACTTCCCGCCTTATGCAATACTCTCGCACACTTGGGGAAACGACGATGAGGAAGTCACTTTTGACGACTTGATGAAGGGTACTGGGAAGGCGAAGTATGGATACCAAAAGATCCGGTTTTGTGTGACACGTGCCAGCAACGATAAGTTACAGCATTTCTGGATAGACACCTGCTGTATCGACAAATCGAACAATACTGAGCTTTCAGAAGCCATCATCTCTATGTTCCGTTGGTATCGCAATGCGACCATATGTTATGTCTATCTGGCGGATGTTTCAACAGCTGGTCAAGACTCGAGAGCCCAGCTATGGGAACCAGCTTTCCGGAAGAGTAGATGGTTTTCCCGCGGCTGGACGCTTCAAGAACTCATTGCCCCATCGTCGGTAGAGTTCTTCTCGACTGAAGGCCAGCTAATTGGGAGTAAGCATCTGCTAGAACAACAAATTCACGAGATTACTGGAATAGCCATCAAGGCTCTTCAAGGACGTGCTCTTTCAGAATTCAGCGTCGACGAGCGACTCTCCTGGGCCGAGTTCCGCGAGACAAAGCGTGAAGAAGATAGGGCCTACTCTCTTCTAGGCATATTAAACGTCGTTATATCACCACTATATGGCGAAGGAGTGGAAAGTGCATTCCGTCGACTTTATGAAGAGATCGACAAGCGCAGAATTTCCGTGCAGGATAGTAAGTGCGAGGTTTTTGTCTGACCAACGCTTATTATCTGGTTCGCTATTCAAATAAGAACTAACTGGCGGATGATGTATAGGAGAGCTGCTTGATCGTTTGCCTTACGCTACTGGAGCGCCGTTCAACGCATACCAGAGACAGCACGACCCGACTTGCCTTTCTGATACCCGCATCAGCCTCCTCCAAGAGATATACAGCTGGGCCGATGGAGAAAGCTCGCCGAGTATCTTCTGGCTGAGCGGTATGGCCGGCACTGGCAAGTCGACGGTGGCGCGAACGGTAGCCATCAAATACTCGACGGACAAAGCCCTCGGGGCTAGCTTCTTTTTTACGCGAGGCGGTGGAGATATTGGCCACGCAGGAAAGTTTATCACTAGCATTGCAGTGCAACTGGTAGATTGCATACCGAGTTTGAAGCACATTGTTTGCAACGCTATTGCAGAGCGAAGTAACATTGCAACTCAGTCTCTCCGCGACCAGTGGCACCATCTTATTCTCGGACCCCTTTCGAAATTAGCAAGCAGTGGTGGCCAGTCCCGGTATATTCTTGTGCTGGACGCACTTGATGAATGCGAGAATGAGAATGATATCCGGGTTATTTTACAGCTTGTAAGCGAAGTTCATCCTTAAAGACGGTCCAAATTCGAGTGTTCTTGACCAGCCGACCCGAAGTTTCGATCCGGAACGGCTTTATTCAAATGCTAGGGGTTAAGCATCAAGACTTTGTGCTCCACAATATATCGCTGTCAATCATCGATCATGACATCCGTATCTTCCTACAACACAACCTCAAGCTCATCGCCCAAGCACAACACTTCCTCCGACCCGAATGGCCAGGCGAGCCAGTCCTTCAGCATCTTACCCAGAAGGCCTGTGGGCTGTTTATCTGGGTGGCAACCGCATGCCGCTTTATCCGCGAAGGGAAAAGATTTGCAACAAGGAGACTAGACATGATCTTGGAGCAAAGCAGCACCGCTATCAACGAGCCGGAAAAGCATCTCAACGACATCTATATCACAGTCCTTCGTAACTGCATCTCTCCAGAGTATTTAGCTCAAGAGGCAGAGCAGCTACGATTCACGCTAAAGAGCCTGCTTGGGAGTATTGTGGCTTTACTTTCTCCGCTTCCCGTCCAGGCCATAAGCAAACTACTCAATACTTCGCAGGACGAAGTGGATCAGACATTTGATGACCTTCACGCGATCCTCAACATTCCAGAAGACCCAAGCCGCCCGCTCCGTTTACATCATCCTTCATTTCGGGAATTCCTCTTCAAAAAGAGAAGAAGCAAAGAATTTTGGGTTGATGAGAAGGCAGCCCATCAACAATTAACCGACAGCTGTATACGACTCATGTCATCACTCCAGCAAGACATCTATGGCCTAGATGCTCCCGGTATACTGATAACCAACGTCAAGAAATCCCAAATTGAGCAAAGCCTTCCTGTTGAAGTTCAGTATGCATGCCTCTATTGGACCCAGCATCTTCAAAAGAGTGGCATTCAACTTCGAGACAACGGCCAAGTACATCAGTTCTTGCAAGAGCATTTCCTTCACTGGCTGGAGGCTCTCGGATGGATGCGGAAAGTTCCAGAAGGAGTCCGTGCTGTCGCCTCTTTAGAATCTTTGGCTTCCGTCAGTATACTCCTATTAAGGCGAAAGATATTACTAATAGCTTAGCTAGTCCATGGATTGCCCTCGTCTCTCAGACCTCATCCATGACGCCAAGCGCTTCGTCCTCTACAGCCGCTCGGCGATCGAGCAAGCACCTCTCCAGACTTATTGCAGTGCTCTTATATTTGCGCCAGAGGAAAGCCTCGTGAAGAAGCAGTTTAAAAACTGCGTGCCTCGATGTATACGAACCTTGCCAAAGGTGGATAAATATTGGAATGCATTGCTCCAGACGCTCGAGGACCATTCATCCTGGTTCAGCGCTGAGGCCTTCCCTCCGGACCGCAAGATGGTCGCAACCATGTCGCTCGAGACATCCATCATGCGCAGGCGATGGGATCCCGAGCCGTTGGAGTTGATGCCGACGCTCGAGGGCCATTGGTCCTCGGTCTTTCGCATATCCTTCTCTCCGGACGGCAATATGCTCGCGTCGGTGTTGTACAATACGGTCAAGTTGTGGGATGCCGGGTCGGGGGTGCTGCTACAGACGTTTAAGGGTCATTCAAGGGGAGTCAGCACCGTATTCTTCTCTCCGAACGGTAAGACGCTCGCATCGGCATCATACGATAACACAGTCAATCTGTGGGATGCCGGATCCGGGGCGCTACTACGGACGCTTGAAGGCCATCACTCCTGGGTCCTTCCAGAATCGTTGCTTCCCGTATCCTTCTCTCCGGATGGCAAAACACTCGCGACGGCATTTTGGGATAAGACGGTTAAGTTGTGGGACGCCGAGTCGGGTACGCTGCTACAGACGTTCAAAAGCCATTCAAACTGGGTTACCGCCGTATCCTTCTCTCCGGACAGCAGGACGCTCGCGTCAGCGTCGTACGACAAGACGGTCAAGCTGTGGGATGTCGGGTCGGGAACTCTGCTACACACGCTCGAGGGCCATTGGAAATGGGTCAGCGCCGTATCCTTCTCTCCTAACGGCAAGATGCTCGCGTCGGTATCGAACAAAACAGTCAAGCTGTGGGATTTTAGATCGGGAACACTACTGCAGACGCTCAAGGGGAATTTAGAGAAAGTTGAAGCTGGATCCTTCTCTCCCGACGGCAAGACGCTCGCGTCGGCATCGTACAAAACAATCAAGTTGTGGGATGCTAGGTCGGGGGCGCGGCTACAGACGCTCGAGGGCCATTCAGAGAACGTTAGAGCTATATCCTTCTCTCCGAACGGCAAGACGCTCGCATCCACCTCGGACGACAGGACGGTTAAGCTGTGGGATGTCAGATCGGGGATACTACTGCAGACGCTCGAGGGCCATTCAGAGAACGTTAGAGCTGTATCCTTCTCTCCGAACGGCAAGACGCTCGCATCAGCATCGGATGACAAAACGGTTAAACTATGGGATGTCAGATCGGAGGCGGTACTACAGACGCACGAGCGCCATTCAAGGGATGTCAGAGCGGTATCCTTCTCTCCGGACGGCAAGATACTAGCGTCGGCATCGGACGATAAGACGGTCAGACTGTGGGATGCCGGATCGGGCGCGCTACTGCAGACGCTCAAGGACCATTCAAGGGAAGTCCGGGTCGTATCCTTCTCTCTAGATAGCAGAACGCTCGCATCGGCATCGGATGACAAAACGGTCAAGCTGTGGGATGCCGGGTCAGGGACGCTGCTACAGACGCTCGACGCCAATTCAGATGAAGTCACGGCTGTATCCTTCTCTCCCGACGGCAAGACGCTCGCGTCGGCATCAGAAGACACCGGGTTCGTGATATGGGCTCCCTGGTCAGAGGCGACACTGCAGGCGCTCGAGGGCCATTCGAGTTGGGTCAACGCCGTATCCTTCTCTCCGGATGGCAAGACGCTCGCGTCGGCATCGTACTACAACACAGTCAAGCTGTGGGATGCTGGGTCGGGGGCGCTGCTGCAGACCCTCGAGCGTCGTTCAAAGGACGTCAGAGCCGAACCGTTCGACAAGTTCGATTTGTTGGGAGTCGGATCGGACAACAATGTCAAGTTGTGGGATGCTGGGTCGGGGGCGCTACTGCAGACGCTCAAAGGCCATTCAAAAAAAGTCAGAGCCGTATCTTTCTCTCCGGACGGTAGGACGTTCGCAACGGCATCGTACGACAAGACGGTCAAACTATGGAATGCCGGGTCGGGCACGCTGCTGCAGACGCTCGACATATATGTTCAGACCATTTCGTTTTCCGTCAATGGAACCGTCCTCGAAACTAATAAGGGATTATTACACATCGCATCTTACTCGAGTAACAAAGCCACTCTTCAGGAGAGCACTTTACCCCTAGTCGTCGTTGCAGAACAATGGGTAAGATCCGGTAGAGAAAACATGCTATGGCTTCCTGTTGAGCATCGTCCAAGCCATGTTGCCGTTTGTCGGAATACTGTTGGTCTTGGGCATAGGTCTGGCCGAGTTTTGATTATGGAATTTGCTTTCTGAAGCTTTCCTTTAGTATCCACGCCGCCTACTTTCCTTAGCAGAGAATGTGCTTTATACTGTCGGTATCACCCAAGTGCACTTGATTGGCCTATTAACTGATGGATTTGTTCTTGTCTAATAGGTGTTGAAAGCAGAGGATTGTAAGGATCGCGGTGCCTAAGTAGGGGGCTGATGAGTTACTATAAGGGTGACTAATTAGAGACACGCGACTATGTGATATACATTCTAACACTGGCAGTTCTTTCTTTGTGCGTAGAACAGCCATCCTAAGACACATGACCATGTAACCTCTATCCATGTATTCCAACACTAGCAGTACGGTGCCAGTGATGGGGTTGTATTTTAGAGAGCAAAGCTCTACCTGGTTGTGTTTGGGTCGCAGGCGTATTGGCACGACAGTTGTTAGATTCAGGTAGCAGTATAGTGCAAGCGTCGGGTGGTAATAGTGGTTAAACGTAGAGCTTGTCTATCGGTTGGTTGGTAGATCGCAGGCATATAGGCACGATTATTTGGTTGGTAGATCGTAGGCATATAGGCATGATTATTTGGTCGGTAGATCGTAGGCGTATTGGCACGATTATTCGGTTGGTAGATCGCAGGCGTATTAGCGCAATCAGTATTATAATAGCAGGCATAGCGGCGCTATTAGTTTGTTGATGGTATGTGGCAGTACGGTGCCAGCGTTAGATGGATTGCAGGCGTAACCACTATCTATATATTCTAATACTGGCAGTTCTTTCTTTGTGTGTAAAACCACCAATATATAGACCCTATTAATATGGTATTCGTAGCTTGCAAAGGCCATAGAGGGGCACGCTAGTGTTTAGGGGCGTGCTGTTAACGTGATTTTCGATGTGGTAGGGTGTCAAGAATGTAGAAATAGCGTGCTGGCAGAACTTTAAGAGTCTGGCAGAGCTGAAATTGTTGTGAGATAAGGGTGCGCTAGTAACTGCTGTGGATGCTAACGGAGGAGTAGGGGGGCTGGAGAGCGCGTTATTAATGTAATTTCAACGTGGTAGAGCCGCTAGGATTGTGGCAGAGTGTTAAGCTTATAGGAATAGCGTGCTAGCAGAACTTTGAGAGTCTGGCAGAGCTGAAATTGTTGTAAGATAAGGGCGCGCTAGTAACTGCTGCGAATGCTAACGGAGGAGCAGGGGGGCTGGAGAGCGCGTTATTAACGTGATTTCGATGTGGCAGGGTGTTAAGCTTGTATAGGGTGCTCTTCTGGAGCTGGTTGCTTCTGGCGAAGCTGGGTACTTTGGTGCTGCTGATGCTGTTAGGTTGTGGGTTGCTGCTAGAGCTGCTAGGTATTTGGGTATTGGATGCTACTAACGCTGCTGAGGTGCGTTACTACATGCCGAGGCGCGTCGCTATGCTGGAGTACTGCGTGAGGCTATTGGGTAATTGGGTATTGGGTGCTGCGATTGCTGCTGGATTGTGGGATGCTGCTAAGGCTGCTAGATTATTGGGTATTGGGTGCCGCTGATGCTGCTAGGTTGCTGTAAGGCTGGAGTACTGCATAGGGCTATTGGATGTTGGTTTGTATGCTAAGACGCGTACTGGGTATTGGTTTGCTGCTAAGTTGTATTGCTACACTGGTTTACTGCGTAAAGCTATTAGGTAATTGGATACTGCGCAAGGCTGTTGGGTTGCTGTAATGCTAGGTGCTATTAATAAGCTAGTGTGCTGTGTACGGCTAGAGCGCTGCCGTAGTACTGCTGGGGTAGCTGCTGAAGTAGCTGTTGAGGTACTGCCCGAGGGCTGTTGGGCGTTTGGTGCTATTAAGCTAGGGGTACGGCACTTAGTAAAGAGGTTGTACTGGGGGTTAATGCTGTTAAGCTGGGGGTACGGCGCTTAGTAAAGAGGTTGTACTAGGGGTTGATTTGCTGCTGTAGAATATCTTATGCGTTGCGTATTTGTCGTATATTCTAAGCTGCTGGGGTTGGGTGCTGCCGGAGCTGCTGGTGTGGTTTTGCTGCTAGGTACTGGAGTGCTGCTTTTAATTAAAGCTGCTGGGGCGGCAGTGAACCTTGTTGCTCTATAGCCAACCAGTAAGGTTAACCATTAATCAATGTCGGTATCACCCAAGTGCACTTAATTGGCCTATTAACTAATGGATTTGTTCTTGTCTAATAGGTGTCAAAAGCAGAGGATCGTAAGGATCGCGGTGCCTAAGTAGGGGGCTGATGAGTCACCGTAAGGGTGACTAATCAGAGACACGCGACTATGTGATATACATTCCAACATATACCTATTAAAAAGCGATAAAAATGGCAGATGGATTATGTTAATGAGAAATTGAATATTACTATATAGTAGTATGATCTTTGATTAACGTCTAATACGGATCCTATCTAGGCCCACGCAGACACTTGCCGTCACAGGGGGGAAAACTTGTAAATTGACAGGAAGAAAACCCTGCTGTGTAGGGAACGGAAAAACCCTATGAGCCACCTTAGTAGGATGAAAAACCCCTGATTTGCCATATTCGTCCATAGCAGCGGCCCTGTGGGCCTATAGCTACGTCCTGTCCTCCTTAAATGTTTGAACTCTATAGGAACCACTACTTCCTTCTCTAGCTTATCTAAAGCTAGGGTTCACTACGTCCTAGCTAGGCCTCGCTATATATGCTGTGTGCTTTATATTCTATATCTTGACCATCCCCTGTATGCTATCTCCTGTAGACCATTACCATATACGCCATACCTCCCCCCCCCTAGAGCCATTGAAGGCGTAAGGGGGATTCATCCGTCTTAACTACTATAATACTAACAGCGGGATATATTGTGTTGTGTTTTAGGTATCTTTTGTGCCTAGGCCCTAGCTAGGCCCTTTCTAAGGGTCACCACTCCTTGAAAGGAGACAAGGAGAACCATAGGTCGCAATCTAGGCTGCTAGGTATTTGGTAGTTGACGGCAAGTGACCGCATGCTCCGCGGGCGATCGCCCTAGGGGTTAGGAGGGGCCGTATATTTGCTTGTTTGTTCGCAGTCGCCGTTCGTCAATGTAAGGTCGTCGATGCTTTTAATTGGGGGTTGGGGGATGTTATCGAATACTGCGTATCCATGTTGGATTGTACAGGTGCCCTAATAGAGCAGTGTAGAAGTAGCTGTTATCGTAAAGGGGTACTATTAGTGGTGGTTTTCAAGATCTCACCATCCTATATAAAAACTTTTCACCACTGCCCACAACGCTCGCAACTACCACCACGAAGTCGTATCGCACGCTATGCGACGTCTCTGCGTTGGCTCTGAGTCTGAACTTCGAAGACCCAGGTTCGTAGCCGTCACCACGTACAGGTGCAGAGTCCGTTTTCGACGGCCGAATATTACTATATACAAGATCTATTAGGAATAGAACTAATATGATAAATTTGTGTTTTTTTTTTTTTTTGTTTACTCAAGGCAAAATATGGAGTTGCTGTAACATGACAGGCTCAGCCGAAAACATAAGCTTCTGACACGTTCCTATGATCTAGCCGCCCTGGGTTACGGACTAGATAAAATGCTATCAAGGCTTGGCTGCAAAGTCCGTGCGCAGAAAGCGCGTGTGCGGAAAAAACCCGACACCGATTCTGCAAACTACTGTATGTTTGACTAGGGTGGCGTAGAGCCTGTCGCCTCACAGTAAAGTTTTAAATTAAGTCTTTAAAATAATTATATATATTTTTTTAGTTCCAAATTTTAGCTTTTAGAACCATTTTATATATTTAAATATCAATAGATGACAAATTCGAGAGTAGCCCTAATTTCATGGCGTAGGGAGCCTGAAATGCTCCTCCAACCCAAGCGCATTCATTCCAGTGGCTTCGGCCATATTCTGGAAGATATCCGGGTTCGTAACCGAATTCCTGTATTCATTTTCTGCCGCAAGCCACTCATCCATGCGATCCTGGCCTTTATACGTTACCATCATGACGATGCCAAATTCGTCTACTTCACTGGCCTTGGCCTCTTGCAAAACGGTATCAAAATTCATCCTCGGGACCCACAGCGGCGAGCACTCGCGACAAGCTTTATTCCACTGGAACACAGACGCCGCGTCCCATAGTTGGCTCTGCGCAGTAAAAGAGTTGGCAGTGACTAGGTCGGCCACGGTGCAGTAGCCCAGCTTTACAAGGGAATATATACCGCGTATCATGAAACTCATGATGATGGTCCGTCGAACGCTTTCAGCGAACAGCCAAGCTCGCCATGAGGTTGTGCTGGACGACGTGATAGCCTGCTCCGCTTGCGTCCGGGTTTTCAGTTGCTCGGTCCAGAACTCGAGGACAGATTCGGCTTGCTCAGCCTGCGCCCGTTGTCGGATATCGCCGTCAAAGAGACGGATGAATTGGAAAATGAGGAGGCCTTGGACGGCAGCAAGCAGATCGAGGGGTGTCCAAGACGACTGGTTCGGAGAGCGAATTAATTCATTCGCCTTCGACTCGATGACTGCGAAGGCAACAGTCGAGTTCTCCTCCGTCTTTGTGCTATAGATTGCACAGACGGCGTAAGCGTCCTGAAGGGCTCGCGGCATGTTGTTTGCATATAGGCGGGGATGGATGAAAGGGGCTTTACCCTCTTTCAGCCACTTCTCGGGGTAAGTCTTGAAGTGGCGGACGGCGAATGTCATCTCTTGCCTTGCCATAGTTGTCATAGAAGGGCCTTCCACCTGCAGGAAATCTGGTAGTGATGAACCGTCCGAGCTGCTCAGCTGATAGTGGTTTAGTGCGGGTTCCGCAAGCATACCCGCCCAAGCTGCTGTCTCGGCGGCCCCTAACAGGTCGTCTAACCACGGAAAGTCCAATTCTGGGATAGGCACCTCTGAAAGAGGAGGTCCACTCCTAGGGTAGTGACAATCTATCTTTTTCTTGGTGCATCGTTGGCATCGCGGCATCTGCATATCACATCTTCTCTTGGCTTTGGCACATTCTCCGCAGGACTTGCGGCGGACCACGGACGTATCCGCCATTACAGAGGGCGTAGTGAGAGATTGTTGCTCGAGGCATGATGGAGCTCAAGAAACTGCTTAGTAGTTGGCCACATGAGCGCGGCGATCTACTGTCGTCTATGGTCTCATTGCCACCCCGTACCGCAATATCTTCCACTTTGATTGGCTCTAAATCTGAACTCCGCAACGTCAATGGTGTCTCTGCCCAAACGTACCGCACAGCACTCCGCGCTGCGAAATCTTCAGTTGTAGGGCTGTGGAAATCCGTCTAACTCGCGGAGCAGTGGAGTCATCTGAACGCCATATTCCACCGGTACGAGCAAGGAGGCGAAGTGAGTCAAAAGTAATCATATTGTCTATATGTGTGCAAAATGTATATATATGAAGACGTGAAAACGGGTTCTCTGCATGATCAACAATCAGAACAATTACATTCCATCAAACTATCATCCGTTATCTCATCCATTAGACCATCATGAGTACTGAGTATTCTTCTCAGAATCTTCCCCTGCTAGTGGCACGCCTTATTCAAGCTATTCACGACCTCGATAGTGTTGGTTTAGCTTCGACGTTTGGTGAGAATGCTATCCTCGTCGATGAGGCTAAGGCCTATCACGGCCGACCTCTCATTCAAGAATGGTGCCAGGAGGCGTTGGTAAATCACAAGGCTACGATAAGTGTAAAAGAGGCAAAGACTGTGAGAGAGGAGACATGGATTCGCGTTGTGATGGACGGCCAATTCGAGGCAGACTACGGCATTACAGAGCCATTCACATTGTATTTCTATTTCACTCTCCAGGGCGACAGTATCCGTCACCTCCGAATCAATGATATTGCTCCTGATGAGCCTACTATGCGGGCTGTGTGGGCCAGTAGAGGTAATCTGGAGAACCCTCTGGCGTCGGTCCGTAACGATGTTCGCAGAGTACCGGAAGTCCCAAAGGGATGGGTCAAAGTCAAGGTTGCCGCAGTCGGGCTGAACTACCACGACATATTCACGCTCAAGGGACTTGGGATGCACAAGCTTACCTTTCCTTTGACTCTGGGGAATGAGGGGGTTGGATTTCTGGAAGATGGTACAGAAGTCATCATATTCCCTGTCATGGGCGACCGTGACTTTAAGGGCGACGTGACGATGGACCCTAAGCGGCATGTCCTCGGTGAGCTCACTCAAGGAGCGCTGGCAGAATATGTGGTCGTTCCCGAGGAAAATATTATCAAGAAACCGAAGGAGCTTTCCATGCTGACGGCTTCCGTCCTTGGAATTGCTTATCTGACAGCATACCGCATGCTATTTGGGCGCTCTGGTCTGAAGAAAGGCCAGAAGATGCTAGTTCAGGGTTCAACAGGAGGAGTAGCCATAGCTCTAATCCAGTTGGGTAGAGCAGCCGGTATGACCGTGTGGTGTACCGGTAGGACAGAAGAAAAGAGGGCGTTGGCTAGGAAGCTCGGAGCGCACCAAACGTTTGAGGCCGGAGAGAAGCTCCCAAAGAAGGTTGCGGCAGTCTTCGATATGAGCGGAGCGCAGACATGGAGCCACTCGATTGACTCGATTGGTACTGGCGGCACCATTGTGACATGCGGACGTCACAGTGGAGGCAAAGTCGAGATGGATTTGCTTAAAGTATTCGCAGAGCAGATCAACATCCGCGGAGTGTATGCCGGTAATCGAGAGGAGTTTGAAAAGATGGTGGCATTCGTGGCCGAGCACAAAATCGAGCCACACATACCAGTTGTGTTGCCTTTGGAGGAGACTGAGCAAGGATTGAGGATGATACTAGCAGGGACAGTTCAGGGCAAAGTGGTGGTAAAACTTTAGAGACGTCTTGTTCCATAATCTGCCTATTAATCTTAATAGAAAGATATATTCCTTTCCAGCCAAAGGGATCGCAGATATGTTCGTGAAGCGAGGCATCCAGCTATTTTCCGGCCCAATATTTACGGATCAAAGTTGAAGTGCTTCGGCTCGGCGTATTGCGTGATATATTGCGCGAGGATGGGGCTTCGTAGGATGAAGATGCTTAGAAATCGAACGAGATGGCATCATCAGAGCGTGGAAAGAATAAAGCTATTTAATAGACGCCATTCCCAGACAAAAAAGTGCATAAAATCAAGCAAAATACGCCAGGGTTTTATTGAAGAGCTGACTTTCCGTACACTGTACCCGACTCAATTTAAGCACTGGCCTGGAGAAACCTGACTCGTGCACCAACGTTAACCCCACAAGCCACAAGCTCCTGCGACCATGACCACCAACGGAACTGCTCCCAAGATCACTTTTTACACCAATCACGGCTGCCCGTGGGCTCACAGAGCTCATATCACGCTGAAGGAGCTGGGGTTACCCTATGAGGAGGTTATCATTGACCTTGAAAAGCCCCGCGAACCATGGTATTTGGAAGTCAACCCTGTGAGTCACCTCAAGTCACAGTAACTAGTTCTAAGCTTACGGAGCGGCAGCGTGGTCTGGTTCCATCCATCAAATACTCCAATGGTATTATCAATGATGAAATCATCACTGAGTCGGCCATTGTGAGCCAATTCCTCGCCGATACTCACCCTTCCCATCTTCTCCCAGCCTCCAACGACAGCCCCACCGCAGCCCTCACTCGGGCCCGCATCAACTTCTTCGTAGACACTTGGTTCACTAAGGCTGGATCTTACTGGTTCAATATTCTGCGCAAGGATACTGAAGAAGAAAAAGAGACTCTCGCAAGAGAGTTCATAGCCGTCGTGGAGAAGGATATTGAGCCGCTGTTGAAGGATGCTGACCCCTACTTCGGCGGTAGTAAGACCCTCACCTTTGCTGAGGTACGTCTAAATCTAAGCTGTCTTGTCACACATCCAATTGACATTGCTCTTAGGCCCTCGTTGCACCATTCATTCTACGCATATATGCGTATTCGAAAAACGGTCGCTTTTTGCCTAAATCAATCCAAAACGGCCTAGATAACCTGCCAAACTTTTCGAAGTGGGCGGCGGCGACTATAGCACATGACAGCGTTACGTATATTTGGGATGAGGAGACCGTCTTGTCAAAGACCGAAGCTCGCCTTGCAAAGTTGAAAGCCCAACCTAAGTAACTTGGCCCAGGAAGGATATTAGTGTCTTGGGTCGAGAAATGTGGTGTGATGGAGGCTCTAGCGCAATCATTACGTCTTCTCTATAGGCGTCCAGTGAGGTTTACAGATAACCTTAAATTGATCGTGGATTAACAAGCCGAGCCAAGTGCATATCAAAACAATCTCTCGAGGACTAGAAATATCGTATCATCGTAATACCACCATCATGTTCCAAAGCGGGAATACCAGAAATGCCAGAACCCCAAAAACCCGAAACAAAAGTCAAAATCGGAATCCTACCATAGGGTGAAGTCAAAAATCCAGCATACACGCTAGAAGCTTGACATCATCCATTCCCTACTTAACTAATGCGACTAATTTGAAGCACGTCTATTCCTCTTAGCCGGGCGATCCTTCTGTAGTGCAGCATCAGCCACGCTGAGTTGGAGCATAAGCCTCGCCGCCTTCATTTCCCTCGTACTCATACTCAATGATAACTCGTGTTCCAGCTTAGATGGCCCCTCGGTGGATTGTACAGGACGTCTTGAGTCATCATCCGATTCCTCATTTAGATCTGACAAGCCTCTCTTCGATCTTGGCGGATCCTCTTCGTAAGAGCTTGGGACTGACGAAAGCCACGGCTTAGGTGAAATGATAACTGGTAGCGTCCCTAGGCCCCTCGGTGAGCGAGGCCGATTTATAGATGTCCATACCTGAGTCGTTGGCGACACCTGCGGAGAGAACAGATACTTGCCGCTTTGGTCCGTATCAGTTCCGTAGCCGCTCTCGACGTCGGTACCCTTGGATTGACGCTTTTTCAAACTCTTAATTGTCCAAGGCGCGTATGCGAATTGAGATCTCGGTGTACTGACAGTTACTGAACGTTGTCTTGCTGGTGTCCGTCTATCTTCGCTCTCTAGTCGCCATCGTTCAGACTGCACTGTACACCTATAGATGATATTCTGATCGATTAAAAACTTTGCGAAATTCGGATCCTTGGGTGAAGTGCAAATAAAAAGAAAATCATTCCCGAACACAGGAGTTAACGCGTGGCGAATGTTGTAGCAGAATGTTGCTGTTACAGCCTTTGCTGCTTCGAAAGGCATCCAGTACCCTTTGCTTTTGTTAGTGAACACCCACACCTGCCATCGGATGTTATGACGAACCTTGGGCAGCCAGTGCCCCTCCAGTGATACTATGGCTAATGTCTCGAAGGCCTGGGTTTATGTTCAACACTTTCGCTGGCGTTGTCTGTATATGTTAGTTCCAGTGTCTTTGTGTTGATAAAAGGAAGATGGACAACCTTAGAATACTTGCAGCATTTGAAGAACGGCGTAATGCGAACGAGTCCAATGTTGTAATCCCAGAGGACAGTATATTCACGCTCATCGCCGGGGACTTTGAACGTGTATTGAAAGACTATAGGAGGTATCAGCATTGGGCGGTAAGGCTGGGCGGTGAGTCTGGGTACCTTCAAAGCTTTCCCTTCCAGTCTTCGCCATGAAGTCTTTTTTCTCACTATTATAGGGGATATGGCGACAGTACTTCCCAATTTCTCCCATGGGATATAATTGGAATCTTCGATGTTGCGCTACAAGCTCCAGATCATCCCCAACCTCGTGCGGAGGATAGTTTATCTTGCCCTTGAATTTTGATCCTTCAGTAAAGATGGGCGCATCCCTCGGTAGCTTTTGACGCTTCGGCACCGATGTGTATGTCGCAGAAGAACGTGGCATATTGGTTTTGATTGGGCTTGCGGAGCTGCGGTATTCGTGATGGTTACCGCAAAGTGGATTCAATAGAGATTGAATCTTCATAGTTGTTCCTGTGTATCGTTGTGGGCAATACCGCTGACGGATATTCGATATGATATAAGTTGATCCTTATCAAGAGTACAAAGGAGGATGCCCTTGGAGCAAGGCTGGGGCGAGAAGCAAGACTAGGTAGTTGTGTCACCAGAGGTAAAGTTTGGCCAGCGAGTTTGGTGGAGGGCAGTGCTGTTAGAGAACAGAGGCTAACGATGAAGCGTTTGCAGAAAAGGTTCACGAGGACGAGGTGCTCGCCTCATACTAGTCGCCAAAAGTATCGTGTTTCGAAAGACACAGTGGTTCTAAAGGATAGCACTATATAACCCATTTAGCTGCACCGCTGTGCATGAAAGCCTGTCCGACGGGTCGAACCTTCTTTATCCCGGATATCAGAACGGGAGACTCCTTAGTTGCAGATGCTAGCCGCAGATTTTGGTTGGACGCTTGTGTGCGGTGTATGCCGCCGATCCGTTTCTCTCTGCTGAAAGAATAACCTCGTTTGTCGGCAATGTCAGTCTTGTTCGCTTGGAGCTCCAACAGGTGTCCGGGTTGGGTGTTATTGGCAGAGAGGATAACAGCTGGAGAATTGATAGGCCAGTCTGCGCAGTCGTTAAGCCAGCCGACTGGCTTGTTGGCACGGCTAGATTGAGGAGAACTAACCGTCTTGCTAGTGAATCGACAAGCTTCTGTCTAGGATACTAGCATGCTGACAATTTCCGGAGAAGCGTACTTTGATGAATGATCACCAAGGTTAGGTCACAGTCCAGCAAAGCCTTGACTACGTTGTTCACACGCGAATCCAATGCTCGGTATTTCTCTTGTTCTTCGAAGCGTTGGTTACTACGCCTACCCGAGAAGCACGTTGTAAACGGTTGTTTAATATCCCAACGAAACCTGCAAGGAATGGCTCATATGAAAAATATTTAGCATTCACGTAAGTGCTTAGTGAAGGGCTCAAAAAGAACAAAAGCTCAGTTCTCGAAGGAGCAACCTAAGGTACTTCCTAACCTACGACGACGAGAGCAGGATCAAGGGCAGCCGTTTCGCTGCATCGACCACCGCTTCTGTTCAAACGCTGCATCTATCCAGGTTATCTCTCGCCGTCCTTGTCCTGAGACACTTTCTTAGAAACCAGATCCATAGAAAAAATCATGCGATGTACGTGCGAGCTCCCAGTATGACGCAGGTTACCTGGAGCTCACCACATTCGCATGGAAACCCAACCACGCAATCGCCCTAGTTTGACAGGCCTTAGCCCTACCTGCCTTAGCTTTCCCCAGCTTTTCTTCGGGGGATTTTAGCGTTAGGAAGGGCAGCTACCCGACAGTTGCTTTTGCGGGTGTGGTGGGCTGGCTCTCTATCTCTCCCCGCCGTTTCCGTACACGAATCTACTCGGCCTTCCCCTAGATTACAGTTCCCTCCTTGGGAAATAAGGACTGTGGCGATCTAAATGAAAAGACTCTAGCATGGCTAGCTTCCAGAGAGTGGTGGCTCATACTGGCCAATCGGTAGGGATGTTGTGCTGCAGCCTCCCGCCGGAACAGCACACGTACATGGCCAGTCGCGCCGCAAACGTGGGTCGCCTTGCTGGTTTTGGGTGGCATCTTCGGCAAGATACGTAGAGACCAAGCTGCGGTGCGGCAAGTGGTTGGGTTTGAGGCACTCAGCGAGGTCGATATACACCCTTTTGGTTGGCAGGGGGACTCGAGGGAGTTGATCTCCGAGCAAGGTGGCTTGATCACCCGCCTCTATTTGGAAGGTTGTATACGCAGCCACATTACACAAATTGGAATTGTGGTGCTGGTGCTGGAGTACGTGTGGCTTGCGCTGGTTAAGGCGGAGAAAGGTACGTAGTGATTATCAATCGATTGCGGTGTGTTGTCTGCTGGTCCTTTGCCTCATAGGTTGGGCCGTGCCTTACCAGACTTTAAGAACAAAGAAAGAGTTTCAAGCACAGTACCTGTTTCTTCACCGCCGCTTGTCTTCGTGTTGTCGGCAAGGCGGTGATTGCGTCTTATATTGACCGCTCAAAGCAGGAGGCAGGATTCTGGAGCACTCGATGCTCTAACCCGTGACCCGTACCTGGAATGGAGATGCTTCTAGAGCCCTTCTAGAAATCCAACAAGACATGCATCATGATGCATAGCAGGAATGATGCGTTGCTTCCTCGGCACTTGCCCGTTTATCAGCAGGCGTTAATGGAACAACCGTGAATGGTCTAGAAGTGACGACTCTGGCTTGGAGTCTGACTACGCAAATATCACCGATTCCGGCCACATACACGTCTATACTTTGATGACCTCAAAGCCTGCTTGTGTAACATTTAGGTTGCTCTAACTGGCATAGTGTGGCATACTAGGCGCTAACTTGGCGAGACAGTGTTCGCTATCGCTCCAGAGTGTGGCATCGACGAATCCATCTGTTGTTTCTTGTAAAGACGTGCCACATCCTCGTCTATACCACAAAACCAGAATACTGGAATCCAATTACTCTTTATAAATAACGAAACCGTGGACCACAACATAATTAGTCAGTAGTTCATTGGCTGCTATTATATAGGGATCGCTGGTGAGCCGTATTTCAACCGTTCATCTCTTGCTCGTTTGCAAGTTAGAATTTTCTAGTTGGAATACAGTAGTTTCACAAAGTATTCTGTACACTTTAGTCGGTTGTTAGGATCGGTTGTCCGCAATGAAATATGAACACAGTCGATAAGATCATTCGTATCCCCTAAGTCATTGTTTCGTCTTAAACACTATCAGTAGAGTACGTCTCTTCCGACCCTCGAGAGAGACCTGCCACTAGCTCTGTTCTGTGCAACCCATCTGCTACAATTTGAAGCTTAGCCGAACCAAGGTTCTCCAACACCTAAAGAGGGCGGTTATCATCCCCTTGCCGCCCGCTCTGTTCTGGCGGTATCAATACAGATCGTACGTTTCCTTGCTCTGCTCCCATTCGTATCGCGCAGAAACAAGCTGCGAGGTCGAAATTGGCCTCTAGCCTTGTGCTCTCCAACGGGACGGGGCGAGGTGCGGCATTGTTAGTAATTTGTTACTAGCAACTCAATAGCCTGATGCCGCGGTGGCACGAGCAGGGTGGACGACCACGATGCGGCAGGGTGAGTCGGTGCAACAAGACTCTCCCCCACCTCCACAAGCCAGGCCAAGCCAGGCCAGGCCAGGCCAGGCCATCCTCTCCCAGTCTCCGCCACCAGCGCTGACGATCCTCGCAGTTCACACCGTCCCTGAAAGACCCACCGCGCAATCCGTACTCTCAGCGTATCCCGATCACATTTAGCATCCCGGCGCAGATCCTAGCAGCGTCCACAGCCTCAGTCCCACAGCGTAGCTCCCCTTCCCTTCCCATCCCCTCCCGCCGGCCTCTCCCCCACATCAGCCGTGTATCCCCTCGCGACACAAAAAGCCGCAACAGCAGCGCCCTCGAGCCTGCGTGCGACGCAGCTGTCAAGATCTAGAGACAAGGGCCGCAGAGACGGGCCTTTGCTGGCCCCAAGCCACAGTGCTACGATTTGGAATTTTCGGCGCACCCTAGCGGCCCTAGTTTCGCAAATCGGCGGGTAGCTGCAGGAAGAAGGGGAAAAAAAAGAACAGGGAGGTACGCGCTCGCGGCGAACGGTGGAAATGGGACGTGTGCCGTTGGGCCGTCAAGCTTTCTGCGTAGACGTTTGACTGGGTGGGGGTTTTCTTTTGGTTCGACCGTTGTTTGGTTGCTCTGTGTAGTGTCTTGCTATTTCACGTTAGGGGTTTTAGATCGTCAAAGCTCGACGCTTTGCGTTGCTCTACCGACTTGAGTTGAGGACGCTGCTATCGTGACATTCGGCAGGCGGGATTCTTTAAGCAGTGTGGATACGAGGACCTGGATGCAACTTGCGGAGAGGGGCGTACAATACATATCTGAAGTAAGGGGAGGTTGCTTCAAGCCAGATCGCGGATCCGTGCATGCTTAATCAATCGCTCTCGCTTTGCTCCCGTGCAGGGCAGCCCGTCTTGACAAATCGCGAGCAAGCAGTGGGCATTTTCCATGAAGCGCAGTTGATTGGGTAGCTTCACAATACCATTCACCTGGGCAAGGGAGGGAGCGGCAATATCAAAATAGAAGCAAGCTAGTATTCTGGATATATCTGATCTGAGAGACAGCGGAAGTCAGTAGAAAGAGTAGAAAACGCAGAAGAAACGTGCCCCGCTCCGCCCATTCCAAATAATACATAGCAGTAGAAGATTACCACCATCATTGAATCAAGGAAAAGAGAAGTCATGAACAGATCGTAATACCCATCTCCACCCCTAGGTATTAAACGCCATTTCCGTCCCAACCAGCCCAACCCAACGCACTTCTTTAGTCACTGTCATCATCGAAACTAGCCTCGCTGACATCGTCTTCGCTCTCGTCATCACTGGGAACTTGGTACTTCGGCTTAGCAGCCGCTGCACGTCGGCCGGGTCGGGCCGCGGCTCTCGGCGCAGGCTCAGGTTCAGTCATGGTCTCATCCTCTTCATCACTCAGGATATCGTTAGCCAGGGCACTGACATCCTCCTCGTCATCCATATCCTCATCAGAGTCGGCAGCCTTCTTTGGTGCAGATTTTGTGCCTGACTTGACCTTGCTGAGCTTGGCGGCGTAGGCCTTTGCAGCCGGCGAGAGCTGAGTCGCCTTTTTTGCAACGACGGTAGACGCAGAAGCCTTCGGCTTTGGAGCAGGTTTCGCGGCTGCTTTAGACGCTGTCTTCGAAATAGGGTTGGCGGCGGGCTTGGCGACGGCTTTGGCGGTCACCTTGGAGGAGGTTGCTTTTGGCACGCCGAATCCGAAGGCATCGTCATCGTCCGATCCAAGCATAGTGTCGTTGGCGTTCCGTGGTGCCGGCCTCTGGGGAGACGGCTGGGGCATGAGCTTGGTATAGTCGGTCTCATCATCGGAGATGTCGACAATAGGCCTGGCAGCAGGTCGAGCAGGGATCTTAGCAGCAAGGCTGGTGGCACTGCTTGGCCGGTGGCCGCTTCCAGGACGCGCTGACGTAGACTCAGAGAATAGAGGACGGTTGTTGCTTGTACCGTTGGCATTAGCACCAATTCCCTTCACCATGGTGCTAACGTCTCCCAACAGATCATCCCCGTTGTCATCATCGCTATCATCCGAGAGGGCGTATTTAGGAACCTTCTTTGCTGCAGCTCGAGCTTGACGGGCTGGGGCCGCACGTTTCGTCTCCTTGGCCTCTTTTGCAGCAGCGGCAAACACATCATCCTCGTCATCCTCATCATCGCTAGGGATAGACACCGGAGAAGGTTTCTTGGCCCTTGTTGTGGCAGCTCGAGGTTTCTTAGATGGAGCAGGGGGCTTGACATCCTCTTTTGGCGCGACGTCAGATGCGCCATCTTTTGTCATAGCACTATTATCTACCGGCGGCTTTGCGGCTGTTGAATTCGATGCCGCACCTTCCTTCAATGCCTGAGCGGCAGACTTGGGAGGAGGCGAATTGTTTTTGTTGAGATAACTCAATAAGCCACCTGTCTTTGGCTTGGTAACCGCCTTCTTCGTCTTCTTGGATCCGAAATCCGAATCGCTGGGTGCATCGCTATCATCGGCTTTACGCTTCTTTGACTTGGGTCCGCCTGCACCGATACGGAGTTTGGCAGAGGCGCGACGTCCCATATTTGCGATCTTCCGGGCCTGCTTGGCTTCGTCATCGAGTTGGTCATGCCACTCTTGGATGAATGCATCAAGATCACGAGTCCAGAGATCCTTTGGCGAGAGTTGGATGAGAGCATCTATCTCCATTTCCTTATCACCAATTTGCTTGAGAAGTTTCTCGACGCGTTCTTGAGTCAAAGACCAGATGGCCATCTATAAATAGTCAGTGTTAGTCAATTAGGCCCAAGAGACACGTATAAGTAACTTACGCCAAGAAGATAGTCATAATCATTCGCGCCGGCTTCGGCATCATTCTCAGTCTCCTCGTCTTCCGCAGCGTCTTCAAGTTCGCCAGCCTTTTGAGCATCTGCTACTTTGGGAAAAGGTTTGAAGTTGTGCTTCTGCAGTTCAGCTACAAGAGCTGATTTCTTTTTCTTGGAGATGACAAGTTTGCCGTCAATAATCATTTGAATGAAACGAGACTGATTGCTCATCTTGTCGAGATCTTTCTGCATCTCGCTGAGTTGATATTGCTAGATGTAGGTTAGTCTTGCGTTCAGAAGTCCATAGGAAATCGAGTTACCTTGCGCTTCTCATAGTATCTCAAACGGATATGATAGAATTCTTCCATGATATCTAGCACGGTAGCATACTTGTGAATCCGACCCTGAGCATCGAAAGCGACCAAATTGGATGTTGCCATAGTCTTTGACAGTTTAAATGTCTCTTCCAAACCTTTATCGGTCGCATTCTTAATGTGCTTGTCTTCCATCTTGATAATGAAACGGACCTTGTCAGGAGTGTTGTATTCAGTGTAGTCCTTGATAAAAGAGGGGACCTTCTCGGCCTTAATGATGTCCTCCAGTCTGTCCTTGAAGTCCTGGGTCCATAGTCGGACGGGCAGTTCGGTGACCTCAACTTCGTTGTCGCCTGTCTGTCGAATAATACCAGAGAACTTGACCCGCTCGCCACCTAGATCGACAACCTCGCCGGTGAAGCCTCGGAACCAAGGAGTCATTGGCTTCATATCTTCTTTGAAACCTCCAGCCATCCGCCGTTTCAGGTTGTCGACAATGTCGACAGGATTATAATTCGGAATAGAGGAACTCCAACCGGTTCCAATACCATCCGCACCGTTGATCAAAATCATTGGAAGGACAGGTACGTACATTTCAGGCTCAATCGTCTTTCCATCACTCTCACCATACTTGAGCAATGCATCATCCTGAGCATGGAATATCCTCCGCGCGAAAGGGGAAAGCCTCGTGTAAGTGTAACGAGGGCTGGCCGCATCACTGCCACCTTGAAGACGACTTCCGAAATTTCCGCTGGGCTCCAGGCAATTGATGTTGTTTGAACCAACAAAGTTCTGAGCGAGACCAATGATGGTTTGCTGCATGGACGCCTCACCATATGCGTAATCCGTAGAGCCAGACACTGAACCAGCAAGGTCAACGACCTTCGTATCCTTCTTTAGGTTTCGCTTGAAGCAAGTATAAAGAACTTTGCGCTGGCCAGGCTTCAAACCATCAATGACTGAAGGGATAGACCGAAGATTGTCAGCCATACTGAAAAGGATGAGTTCTTTGTTGACGAAGTCTTCATACGAAATCTTGTTCATAGAGAGATCGAGATGATTTCCGGGTACGAACTCGCGCAACCATTCCTTACGAGCATCAGCCTTCTTCTTCGAGAAAGCTAGCTCGATGAGCTCGGCCTCTTTTTCTTTCATAGTATGGAACTCCTTCAAATGGGTATCCAGATCCCGGAAGTAGACTTGAGCGTCTTCTGGGCGACTGGTTCCTAATCCCTTGTAGTATTTGTGATCCCAGCCTTTGTGATGTCCGGGTTGCTGCTTCCATTCTTCATACTCAGGCATAGAGAAGAACGATTTCAATTGCTTTGGGTGCTTGATATCACCTTTCCATACTTTGACGATGGGAGTGATGAATTCCATCAAGAACCCTTCAAGCTTCAGCAGACTGGGGAATTGGACTTGAAGGAAGTTGATGAGGAGGCCCTTGATATGGCTTCCATCGTGATCCTGATCCGTCATGATCATCAGATGGCCGTAACGGAGACTCTTTGTGTCAGCATATTCCTTCTTGTGCTGCAAACCCATAAATTTCTTGATGTTTTGGATTTCTTGATTCTTCGAAATTTGATCGACCGATGCATCGCGAACGTTGAGCAACTTTCCACGAAGAGGGAAAACGCCAAATAGATCCGGATTGACCACAGCTCTTCCAGCCAGCGCAAGCAAACTGGCCGAGTCACCTTCGGTAAGGATGAGTGTGCACTTGTATCCATCCTTAGTGCCAGCCCTATTGGCATCCGTCAACTTGGAATTGTTCATACGAGTGCGCCTGTTGCCATCTGATTTCTTGAGGAGCTGATCGGCCTTCTTCTGGGCGAAATCCATAATATTGCTGACGACCTCGGTTTTCTCAACAGCCTTAAGGAACTTCTCGCTGACAGCGCATTTGCTTCCAAATTGGCTGGCTTTCGTAGTCAATTGCTCCTTTGTTTGAGAAGTGAAAGCTGGATTGACAATCAAGCAGTTGACAAATAAGAAGATATGGTTGCGGATCTGGTTATTCTTAAGCGCAACACCACCCTTGTTCTTCTTCTTGACGGCCGCCATGAGCTTTTCAACAATTTGATCGGCAATGTAGTTCACGTGGGTCCCTCCAGATGTCGTTGCTATGGAGTTAACGAACGAGACTTGCTGGAATGATCCATCGGACACAGCAAAGCCAATTTCCCACCGTTCGTTAGGGTTGTCGGTGATGATGACCTGTGCATCGGATTCGCCGCCTTCACCAGTCCTGCCTTGTTCGGCAGCGATGGCTTTAGTGTACATCTGCATGTACTTCTTGAAGTTATTGACCTTGACTCTATCGCCATTAAGGTAAACTTTCACGTCTTTGACAGTGCCTGCCAGATCGTAAACTCTGCGCTTGGCAAGCGCCTCGAAATCATCATCCATCCCGTCCATGTTGAACTTCCTGAAGTCTGCAGTGTACGTGACCTTCGTGTAGTCATCGCCTTTGCAGGGAGTAATCTTGGCCTTTCCCATCTTACTCATGTTATCCGTCCAAGTCTGCTTATATTTTTTCTGCACCTTGGAATCTGCCGTTTCGATAGTAAACTCGGTACTAAAGACGTTACACAGCTTCGCGCCGTAGCCGTTACGTCCACCGGTGACCTTCTGTTGGTCATCGTCGTAGTTCGAGGAAGTCAACAGATGGCCGAAAATCATTTCTGGGACGAATATTTTTTCTTTCTAGAATCTAAGTCAGCAAATGTTACATAGAGGAGAAATTAGCCATTTACCTCATGAACCTCGATGGGAATACCCTTGCCATTGTTCCGCACCGATATCTCTCCTGACTCTCTATCTATGGTGACTTTGATTTCGTTCATATTCTTGTCATTATGTTTGTTGTCCGCGGCGTTGACAAGGATTTCGTCGAATATTTTGTAAAGACCCGGTACGTAGCTGACGTCGCGGAATTCCATGGATTCGGTCGTGGAGTTATAGACCCACATCTGCCTTTCTGTTCGCTCGACCGATCCGATGTAAGTATCGGGGCGCTTAATGATGTGCTCAAGCTGCGTAAGCTGTGAGGAAGTTAGTATGAGGTTCCAACCATGAGATTATGCGCGTTGGCCTTACCTTCTGGAACCGCTCGGTCGCCGTTCCAGCGGCTTTGGACTGGGGCTTAGGCGCAGGCTCAGGCTCATCTGTTCCATCGCGTCCAAAGGTCTCGTTATCGATAGTAGCTAAGGGTTTGCCACTGGACTTCTTCGGCCCCGGTGCTTTCTTCTGATTTTTGGACCTGGGAGGTGTGTTGGAAAGTAAGGAGCCGTCATGATCAGAGCCTAAGCCGTCATCCATATCGACATCAGAATTTTCTTCGTCAGAGTTGGCCTTTGCTCGCTTCTTAGAAGCCCCGGCTTTCGTTGTTTTGAGAGTTGTTTGTACCATAGTTTTCGCTGGTCTTCCTCTAGGTTTTGCTGTGGTGGTCGCTTTCTTTGGTGCTGCCTTGGTCTTTACTACCTTGGTAGCCTTTACGGGTTTGACAGGCTCGAAGTCGGAGCTCGCGCCATCGTCGAACACGGAGTCGAGTAAGGAGTCATCCATGGTTCGTTGTCAGTAGAAGCGGCCCAAGAAAATTGGTAAGTGTCCGTAAGGACCGAGCGAGAGAGTAGTAAACAAAAGTTCGAAGTCAGCACATGAAGGAGTGGAGGGGAGTATGCATAAAAACAGGGGCTGTGCGCGTTGTTTTGGATGCGCGTGTTTACAAGCAGTGGCGGTTGCCGAGCGGAACGGTCACGAGGGTCCCTTGGCCCCTTTGTCGCTACACTTCATCTCCGCCTCTCCACTTGTGAACGCAGCGCAGCCATAATTCATATTCCATCTCTTCAAGTGACTTGTACTATGAATCAATTCTAATACTCAACTAGTTCTATGCAATCCGTATTGAGCATACAAAAGTGAATTCATAACCCTGACATTCCGGGATTTGTTCGTTGATTCATGCTGGAGATGCCATAGTATTGAAGATGGTCACTGCTAAGTGATCTACGCATTCTAATTGTGCGAGTCGAGTTGCGTTCTGATCTGAGAAGAGCATATTAAGATTTTACGAAGAGATGTAAACTTTGAGAACTGATACGCTCTATTCTGAAGCTTGCATGATGCAAGAGAGCAATGCTTCTGGAGTGAAATTTGCAGCTCCCAGAGAGCTGGTAGCCATGCCTCAACATAAAAGAGAAATGATATATCGAATACACGGCAATTGAAACGCCCTTTTAATGCCCAGTCGATACCCGGATAGCACTCCTAGCGGAACCCTCCGATTTTAAACATACCAGGACACTCAAACGCCAATCCATATGCATAATCCGAACTGTACACACCACCGACAACCCTAGCAAATAATCCCATCATTCTCCACCTTGAGCTCCACATTCCCCATCCCATCCTTCGTCTTCCGCCTCTTCTCATTCCTTTTCCTCCTCTTCTCCTCCCTCTCCCGCTCCTCCCTCTCCTTCGCCACCTCCAACCTCACTCCCAAATCAACCACCTGCTCCCTACTCTCCTCTCCCCTCTTCCTCTTCAACCACAACAACCGCTGCCGCACCTCCTCCGCCGTCGCCCTGCGCACCTCCCCACTCTGCCCCGTCGCCACCAAATGCTGCCTGCTATTCAAATGCTCGACGAACTGCAAATTATCCTTAAACGTAAGATCGCACGCCTCGCAATAGAACCCGGCGCCGCGCCCGCGCTTGCCCACCGCCGCACCCGCCGGCACCAGCATCGTCCTGCCGACAAAGCTCGCGACGTCGAGCCGCGCCGACCGCGCCTCGGTCTCGCGCGCATCCGGGGGCGTGCTCGCGCGCCGGACGTACTTCTTGCCCGCCAGCGCCGCTTCGTACCGCGCTTTGCCTTCCTCGCGCTGCCGGACGTCGTGCTGCGCCGCGCGCGCGGCGTACTCGTCGCGGTCCCACGTCTTGCGGAAGGCGGTGTCGCCGCCGGTGCTGCTGCCGTAGGCGCCTTGCTTGTTGGAACTCATGGTTGTCGGGTTGTGGAGGATGAAGGGATGGGTTGCTGGGACCGGGGGTCGCTGGGATGGGGTTGGGGAGGGCTTCAATAAAAAAACAAAGGCTGCAGCTGTTGTGGCTGCGGAGTTAAGGTGCCGGAATGCACGCTCATCACGCGTTCTGCGCTAGTGGTGTGTTTGGGCTAGGGCGAGCTGGAGTTGAGCCATAGGATCCTTGTCGCTTCGCGACTTCATCTAATCACCGCCTGATACGTTCCCAGCCAGCGTGTCTCCAAATCCAAGGGTGTTTATCAAATTGGTATGTATTTAAACCACGTAAAGTTCTAGATATATATATGAATATGAAATGAATCCGTCGGTGTAATCCTCGTGTGCGAGAGAGCCCAGCGACATTCGAGCCGGCGTTTAGACAGCTAGAGTCTAAACGCGCTGGGTGCTTGGAGGGGATGAGTTAACATTAAGTATCTATAAGCCATAGTCATACCTTTCGCCTTTCCCAAAATAATCAATCATATCCTACCCATCCCCCATACCTTCTCCATATCTTCATTCTAGTGTAAGGTCAGACCTCTGAGCGCCGTGCGCAACATCCCAGAGACAAAGGGACGATCAAACATGAACCGTAAGAATGGAGGGCATCGTAATGATGCGTTTGTAGGCGTTCCAGTAGTACTGATACCTGCCATTCGTCCTTATGTCTTCCAGGTATCTTTCGGAGGAATACACCAAATATGTGTAGAATAGGTGACCAACAGATATTGACAACCATATACTGTCGTCAGGTCGATTTCTTCCAGGGTTTCAAGACTTTGGCTGATGCTTCAGCAAAGCTTCAGGAATCACTGGGTAATAAACTTGAGGGCTCGTTAGTAGCCGAAATAAGCTCCTCCGGGAGGATATTGGTACCCCGGTTGCACTGGTATTGGCGGTGTAGGAACCATAGGCGGGGCTCTTGAGCGTCCTACCACGGGATAAGTGAGATCCTCCACTCGCCTCGGCCTACCCGCGCCCGGCGCGGGCGTAGCCGAGTCTCTATCCCTCCTACTCTTCCTCTTGATTTCCTTCCCAATCCCCGATCGTTCGTATCCTCTATCCGCATACCCTGCTACTGCAAATGGGGGCTCTGCTACTTGTGGTGATCGTTCACTCGGCAACCGTATCTCAACAAGACTGTAGAAGTAGTCGAGGACCTCGGGATAGCGAAGAACGGAAGCGCGCCAGTCAGCATCGATACCGCGTTTCAGCTCAGCGTGAGCCTCGGATATCTGTGCTTGTAGTTGTGCTAGAGCTGCTGGGTGCAGTGGAGGATGACCTGAGTATTGCATGTAGATGGAGTAGAAGGGTAGCGATGAGAGGTAAGCGGAGTGGGCCGCTTTACGGGCGCTCGTAAGACGTTCGAAGGCGTTAAGTATATGCGTTCGAGCGTGCGAGATTACCCAGTCGCTGTTCATCGTTTGCATCAGCTTACTGCTTCGTTTGAGCGAGGCGATGGATGATGATACTCACCGAATCTCAGCCAAGCGCGATTCCATGGCCCTCGTCTCTGCCTGTTTCACGGCTATCTGGAGCCGTTCTGATTCGCAGGGACATTCTGGATAAGCAGGCGCATTACAGATAGCACAATTCGGAGAGGTGTCCATGGCGGGTGTGGACTAGAAGCGTTGCGATGGCATTGCTGTGAGCGTTTGATCGAGGAAGATGTGGTTGGTGGCAAGGAGGGAGAGGGTGCGAACCTCACGGCGGGAGATGTTGAACCTAGGCGGAGAAGACGGGTGAACGGTCAAGACGCGAAGCTAGAAGGGCGGTGACGAGGTACATGATACATGACGCGGTGCGGCGCTGATGGCAAATAAATTGCTGGTTAGCATGGGCAGCTTATGTATGTTGGATGAGTTGTTCTCAGTCGCTAAAGCACTGACTGTATACTTGGCCAGGAACTCCTTTTCCCGTAGTGTCGTCTGCCAAGCCCACGCTCTTTCTGCCAACAATATTCACCCGCCTCTATTGGTGAGAGAGCCATCGAAAACGAGGCGGCAGAATCATTTTTGCGGGGAAAGATGCACAAGAGCACTGAGATCTGTCCTGAGATCTGTCCTGGATCTCCCAAATCTCTCAGACGCACACGCTGGCTTTTGTTGAGACATCGGTCGGACGTTGTCGGTGTCCATCGACGCCAATCGGTCTCTCCTCCGCACATTGGCTTACCTAAAACCATGAAGCTGTGATTAGCTGTATGAGATGCCAATGGGGTCTTGACGCTGTTGGAGGATCTCACGGCATTTGCTAACATCGGTGCTGCTATCAGAGTGCTTCTGCGCAATGGAGGACTGCAAGCCAGTCGGTGATGGTAGAACGGACAGTCTCTTTCGTAAGAATGAGATCGGTCCGGGAATGTCTACTGAAGTACTCCGGACATGATAATGTCCGGTTAATTTATGTATATGCACACTAATCTTTTCGCTTCAACCAGCCTCAACCGTTGGTTCTCAGCCCTCCCAACCACACATCCACCGAAAATTCGGATTTCCCACAAAGCATTTCGTGTTTCTAATTATTGTGCAACGGTTGATTTCGATCTTCCGAACGCTTATTAGGTAGTTAGTGGGACATTGACCGGAACAGCATTACCCCTTTGATGCCATATTTCGTGTTCACTGTGGAACCGCAGCTACTTTTCTCTCCATTTTTAGTACTGCCTTATATTACACTTTCTGTCTAGTTTCTGGAACACTTAAATCAGGTCCTTACATGCCATTCTACACGTGGCATTGACCGATCTAAACAGACTCTGCCGGTGAATTAGCCCTCGTGGCAGAGAAGCCCCGAAATCTGCGCTGGCAACAGACATGCCAACGAAACCTAAGGACAAATCTACCTCCCATCTTCCCGCTGTACTCGAAGTCGGCAACTCCTAACAGCCCGACTCCGCACGCTCAGGCGAGCATTCTGTGCTACCTGAATTAGCTCTATGTCTGCCTGACCCTTTCCCGTTGCAACACGAATTCCAACCTCAAATCATTACCCCATCACCGACCTGGGCTCCAATAGCAAGGAAGCAATGGAGGAGAGTGTAGAGTCCAATTCCATTATCCTATTACAATATTGAGAAATTAACCTAGCTACAAGGCACTATTTTCCGGCACACCCAACACCGAATGAAATGAGGTCCTAAACACCAACAGTAACCGCGCCTCTCTAATCCACTCCCCAGATAGGCCACAAATATGATAGCAAAGAAACCCAAATAGGAAAATAGACAAACAGATAGTCAAATCCAATTACCGCCCTCATCCTCGCCCCCCTCTTCCTCCTTGATAACCGGCAAGGGCCACTCTCAAGTGCTGAAGTCCATCCCAAGCGCCAACTCGCTCTCATCCCACCGCATCACCTGCGGCACGCCCACCGCGCCCGCAAACTCCGGCAGCTGCTCCCACTGCTCAAACCGGAAGCAATCCAGCCCGCCATCCGCACCACCACCGCCAACATCTCCATCCTCACCCACACAAACCTCCCCCCCATCACCCACACACTCAATCTCGGGAATCGCACCCCACTCCCCAGCCACCGCCCCCTCAGCCGCCGCCACCGCCACCCCCCGCTGGACCCCCCACCGGCCCTCAAAGGCCGCAACATCGCCCAGCACGCCGAGATCCTCGAGCGCGTCGCGGCGGTCGAACCCCGGCGCGGCGGCCTCGACGCCGTGCGCCTTCTTGAACAGCGCCAGCCACTCCGGGTTGTCCGCCGCCGTCTGGTTCCACGGGTCGTCGTCGCCGTACAGGATGCGGCGCGCCTGGCGCTGCAGCAGCTCGTCCGGGACGCTGCCGCCCTGCTCCATCTGCTGCTGTGCGAACCGGCTGAGCCGGAGCGTCAGGATCTCCCAGCACGTCGCCGTGCTGCTGTTAGCGGGGGGTAGTTGTGGAGGGATAGGGGAGGTGGTGGAGGAGTGGGCGGTGGTGGGGTTGCTGGTCCAGGTGGAGGGGGTAATGGAGGGCCCGCTGGCGGTGGTGGTGGTGGTGGGGAGGAGGGGGTCGGAGTTGGGGGTGTAGCCAGCTGCTTGGAGGGAGACCTCGCCCCACTCCTGCGCGTAGAAACCCCCAGTGCAGCTCGCGGCGGTGGGGATCGCGGCCTCCAGGTCCGGCGAGGTGAGGTAGAGCGTGTGGTGCGCCATGCTGGCGGTGTTGCTGGCCGAGAACGGGAACGGGCTCTTGCTCTCGTTCGCTATGAGGTACGGCGGCATGGCGTTGGTGACCTGGGCCGCGACGTGCGCTTCGAGCCCTCGGCACCCTTTCCAGTCCTTCATCTGCGCGCCATTGCGGAATTCCTTGGCCAGGTGGTCCACGCGGTCTTGCCATTTGGTGAATTCTTGCGCGCAGAACCCGCAGCGCGATTTGATATATGTTACTTCGGATTTCCAGTTTTCCATGCTGGGAGTCATTTTGCAGCTGTGCATGAGGCGGAGATGCTGCCGGAGATGGTCTTTGCGATAGAACGTTCGCGCTTCAAGACCTTTCTCTTCGCAGGCGGAGTGGTTGTGTGTTTCGAGATGCTCAGCGGAGGGATCCAAAGCATCGCAGTAAACGCATTTGCGCTGGCCAGAGGCTGAGCATGTTATTACATCCCCAAGCGGAGCACATATCCACTTCTCTAAGCTCAGGTGCAGCGATTTCTCGTGCCGTGACCAGTCATACTTTGACTTGAATCTGTCCGTACAGAAGGTGCACTGGAAGAGACGTTGGCTGGCAGAATTCAAGTCCGGTTTTGGCATTCGAGGAGGGACGCGATGGCGGCGGCGTCGGTCTTTCTTCGAGTTGCTATTGAGCGAGTTGAAGGAGTTGAAGGAGTTGAGGGAGTTGCGGGATCCGTGGGACCACGCGGAGCCGAGAGATTGGGCGGATCCAGATGAGAAGTTTGTGAAACCCGTTTCTAAAGAGGTCGTCGAAGGGGCGCGGAAAACTGAGAAACTTCCGGAGCTGCCATTCGAGTCCTGCTTGCGCGCACCGTAACTGCTGGAGAGACTAGGAGGTTCCGGTGGGTCGAAGTTTTCCACGGCCTTGGCAATGGCCGTCAGAGGTGCAGGCTCGTTTTCAGGGGGAGAGTGCTTCCATCGTTCGAAGGGATTCATGGATTCCCAATTTCGGTCTGAGGGTATGTTGATGGCTGCTGTAGATGGATGAAGGCTGGGTGACGCGGCTCGTTTCGGTCGAGCCTTCTGCCTTCGCCTCGTGTTAGCCATCCAGTTTGAGATTTGGCTGCTAGTTAGCCCGGTTGTATTCTTGAGCTCCTCTTTATCTTTTTCAGTTGGGTAAGGATGGTCGATGTGCTCGTCCATCCAATCCTTCAAGATCTTGACTGCTGATCGCGCGAACCTGGCACTGCCTTTTCTTGGGCCTTTATCATTATCATCATCATCTCGTTCAATTGGCCCAACGTGGCCAAGACATCGCATGGGCTTGATGCCGGTAAGGCCACCAAAGCAGTGAGCAGTATCTTCCCTGACCACATCTAATGTGTCGAGGGCATGCTTTGACTTTTGCTGGCGGGCACCAGGCTGGCTGAAGCTGCAAGGCCGGAAAAGGGCACTGCACGGTGAACAAGCGCTCTGACCCTCGTATGTGATGAAACACTCGAGGTGTCGCGAGCGGCAGTAATCGCAAGCATGTTCGGGCTTCGAATATCGGGGAATCCAGCTGGAGAAATCATTGTTCCACTCGGCTTTTACCGAATCCTCGAGTGTGGGTTCTTGGATTTCATAGTCGCCTATGAAGCCATGGCATATGCATCTGAGAACCATCAGTAAGGGCACGATGCAGCTACGCGTGACTGATTGAAGACAGTAGATAGAAGGATATCATGAATAATCAGGCAGAGTGGAACCGTCTTGGTCATAAGAGGCCTGCTGTAATTCCAAGACTTGAGAGAAAGACTGCTTTTGAGATGGTTCTTGCCCACGATAAGAGATGCGGTAAAGAAATGGACACAAAACGGTCTCGGCAACTCAAGGTGCTCAGGAGAATAGGTGGACTAACCCATCTGCAGAGTCGGTGCCATGTGCTGGACACAAACTACGCCCTGTGGAAACAATAGTGGGAACTTCGACATTATCTGTATGGTCTTGTGGCACATCAAGCATGGCGGCCTCGCCAAAGTCAAAGTATTCGGCCATATCCGACTGGATATTGGAGTTATCCATAGTGGTGCAGGATGAAGCACGCACGCGAGAAACCAGAACAGCAAAGGGGCTCGCCCTACGGACGATTGACAGAGGACTACACGCCCTCCGCACAACAAGGTGACAAGATTGATTACGCCGGGTGGAGAGAAATAACGGGAGACGAGAGAGGATGTAGGAACAGCAAGGTGTAAATGCGAGTTGATTCAGGCTTGGGCCAGCAAGAGTCACATCATTCTCGGATCTGCAGACCGAATCCGGTGTGGTAGGGAGTGGAAGGGCGTGCATGGTTGAAGGCCTGTCCGACGCTTACCAACGATCCCGCCCATGGTTTAGTGTCGCCCCGCTGACCATGAATTTCAGCCCTAGACGTTCCGTAATCGGAGTCGCAGCCTATCACGTCCCCTCCTCCGCCTTTTTAGAAGCCCGACAAACCTTCCAGAACCCGCGGAGGTGCCGCGTTATGTGGGGATGAAAACCCTCCTGGATGCCTTTGGGGATGCGCCGGGTTTTGCCGGTGCCATGACCTGCATGCTGCCGATTTAAGGCGCAGTGCTTTGCAACTTTGGGCATAGTCCCGTCAACATTTCCAACTGCAAAAAGTCTCCGATTCGGTTTTTGAAGGCTGAAGGGATACGAAGAGAACCGAATGAGATGGAACCATCTTTGCTTGAAGAAATGCGATGAATGCGAGCTCCACCGTCTCTCAATCACGTGCTCTTTTCTTGGCAGATTCATCTGTGAACTTATCTCATTAGGATTAGGCCCACCTTTTCTATATATTTAGGTGCGATTCACAGCCTATAAATAAGTAGGTTAATAGGTCATTAATCTAGAGAGGAACGTCGCAGGAATATAGTAGTTACCTATGCAATTAGTTGGCGCGCGGGTCTATATTACCACTAAAACGTGGATAAATTAATTCAAGCGATATTGCGATCGAAATAGTAATACAAAAGGTTCAATTTGGCCTATTTGAAATATATATAAGCTCGTTGTTGATTCTATTATAAATTAATCAAATATCACCTGTATGTGGCTCGCTACGTGGACTCCGCCGCTTTCCAGAGCCTAACGGTAGAATCGTACGATGCCGACGCGACCAGCTTGCCGTCCGGCGAGAAGGCGACGGCGCAGACAGAACTCGAATGGCCCTCAAGCGTCTGCAGCGCCGCTCCAGTGGCTGCGTCCCAGAGCCTGACGGTGCGATCGTACGACGCGACCAGCTTGCCGTCCGGCGAGAAGGCGACGGCGTAGACAGAACTCGAATGGCCCTTGAGCGTCTGCAGCGCCGCTCCCGTGGCTGCGTCCCAGAGTCTGACGGTGCGATCGTACGATGCCGACGCGACCAGCTTGCAGTCCGGCGAGAAGGCGACGTCGCGGACCCCATCCAAATGGCCCTTGAGCGTCTGCAGCGCCACTCCCGTGGCCGCGCCCCAGAGCCTGACGGTGTGATCGTGCGATGCCGACGCGACCAGCTTGCCGTCCAGCGAGAAGGCGACGGCGTTGACAACATCCGAATGGCCCTTGAGCGTCTGCAGCGCCGCTCCCGTGGCTGCGTCCCAGAGCCTGACGGTGCGATCGTCCGATGCCGACGCGACCAGCTTGCCGTCCAGCGAGAAGGTGACGGCGTAGACTAAATTCGAATGGCCCTCGAGCGTCTGCAGCGCCGCTCCCGTGGCTGCGTCCCAGAGCCTGACGGTGCGATCGTCCGATGCCGACGCGACCAGCTTGCCGACCGACGAGAAGGCGACGGCGTAGACCAAATTCGAATGGCCCTTGAGCGTCTGCAGCGCCGCTCCCGTGGCTGCGTCCCAGAGCCTGGCGGTGTGATCGTGCGATGCCGACGCGACCAGCTTGCCGTCCAGCGAGAAGGCGACGGCGCAGACCAAACTCGAATGGCCCTTAAGCGTCTGCAGCGCCGCTCCCGTGGCCGCGTCCCAGAGCCTGATGGTGCGATCGTCCGATGCCGACGCGACCAGCTTGCCGTCCGGCGAGAAGGCGACGGCGTTGACAACATCCGAATGGCCCTGTAAAACTTTTAAAATATGGTATATTACCGTAACAGGGTTGCAGCCGATGCTGTCTCTTTCATGGCTTTGGGATTGGGAGGGTGAGCTGAAGATAATATGATCGGATTCGTTACTTAACGAGATTAGGTTCCGGTGATGCTTGTCGCGCTCATGCTTTGAAGTTCCTGCGAAGTTTCAAAGCGCAATGTGCAGCCACGGTAAACGCAAGTGTAGGTATCGGGGTCGACGGCAAAAGATGCTGGCTGTGTCGAGACCCCGTTTTCAAGCGCCGTTGAGGAAAGCTTAACAGAGCGTAAACGCACGGATCTTGGAATTGTTGGTGGTGTATCTTCGTGGTTCTCCCTCATGTGGCGCTTGAGTGCTTCCAAAGATCCAAAACTTAAACCATAAGAACAACTAGAGTTATTACATAGCAGTGGCGGAGCATGGATGAGTTCGTGTTGCCTACGAAGCTGATCATTTGCAAATCCAGTCGTCGATTGTGTGCAGCCGAAGAAACGACAGACAAAGGCTGTTGGCCCGTATGTAGATTTGAATATAGACAATTGTCCATTCGTAAGACCGGGAAAGCTGTCGCACCGAAGTAATTGATGTACCCGATTCAGATAACTATGTAGCATATTGCTGAACGGAGTGGGGTCCCGCTCTTGAGACCGTGTAGTATCTACGCGAGCACGTTTAATTAGCAATTATCTTTGGTCTCGTTCCAAAGATACGGAAGCACAGTGCAAATAGCCGTGGACGTGGGCGTACGCCCAAATGATTCCGAATATCTTACAAACCGAAAGGCACGTACTGATTCCACGCGCAGAGTAGTCACAAAATGTATTCATGTTTCGCATACATGGAATAGATTAACTATACATACCAAAGTTGGTTTCTAACTGTTTCCTCTGTTGCGAATCTCGGAATGCAACTATTTTGCTGGCCAGTCTGTGAATCTCAGGGCAATCCGCTAAATAAGCAAGGCGTCCATCGACCGAGAGAAAGCAATCTCGTGGAGGCGCAGAATTGCTCAAACTTTGCACTTCGTAGCGCTTTTGTAAATCAACAAGTTGGCCAAGTTGATGGCGAAGGGAACCGGATTCGTTGGTACTGAGACTACCACCGGCATGAATATAAGAGGAGAGATGGTCAATCCAGTACTCATTTGCATACAAGTAGAGTGCGTGAAGCCCTCTACCAACATTGGCGGTACGGTGGTCTTCCGGAGACCTAGCGTTAATGAGACTAATACTGAATCCAATGCATGCAACGCATGCTGTCGTGAGATCATATTCCGCTTTCGGTTGCTTCAAAAACGGGCCGCTAAGTTTATGCACAAGATATCTTACGGAAATTAGCCGTCGCCAATGTTGAGCAACGTGTCGCCCTTACTCGTGAATGGAGAAGTGAACAAATGTCACTATCCCGTTAAAGCCATCCTCAATCAGCGGTCTGCAAAGGTGCAATACTGTCTCTGATAGTTTCTCGCCCTCATTCGGAGTATCGCCAGCCGTAGGGAAAGCTAGAGCATTTTGGAGTTCAAATTTCTGAAGGGGTCGTTTTGCGAAGGCAATCCACTCCAGAATACGAATGGCCTTTTTAAAACTCTGGGGGCTGAGGTTCCTAATTCTATCAAGGATCCGCTCATAGCTAGTAAAAGAGTAAGCAACAGTCCAACAGATTATGTGTAGGTCATATAGCGCACTCACAAATCCTTCAGACCTGTTGGAAGACTTCGAACAACAGTTTTCAACTCGCTGGTGCTATATACATCATCTTCCAAGACACCTAGTACAAGCCGGACCCACAGAAACATCCCTTTTCAAATACGCAGATTATCAGTAGCTTATTATTTGACGCTATATGGGTGGATACTTAACTAACCCTCGGATTTCGTGACAATCTCCTTTTCAATACCAAATATTACACGTTCGTCAACTTCGAGGTCTTGGAATTTCTCATACATTTCGAGAATTCTCTGGTGTACAAAGCTTTGGATAGCTGCGTTGATTGAATTGCTTTCATCGTTGAGAGACAGAGTAGGCCCTTTTGAGAGAACTGCAGTGATATAACGAACATCTCTGCTTGCAATCAAGATTTTGCACGCCACCCCTGACACACCACCTGACGCATAGGGTAGTATATCTCTTAACACAACTTTTTGCTCTGCGTCTTCACATTCGTCGAGTCCGTCTATGATAATACGAGGTCCTTTTACGGAGGAAAGAAGATTTGCAAGTATCTGCTTTAAGTTTTGCACGGAAGACGTGAGACCTTTTAAGATAAATTCGTCGTAAATGTATGACGAGAGGTCCCGATTGTGCCTTAGGAGTTGCGCGGTTAGCGACTTTAGAACTAGAGTAGATTGGGTTGAGTCAGCCGACAAGTAGCTGCAAAAGTGAAACAAAACAGTAGATTGACGATCCTGTCGCAGAAACTGGATTAGCTTGGAGCATAGTATGCTTTTGCCTGGCTAACGTAAGTGACTATTTTTTGACTAATCGATAATGAACTTACCAGATCCTGGCTTCCCCTTTAACCACAATAACGGCTGGGTAGGCTGATCTTTTGACCACGCTCTGATCTTTGAGTTCCTCACTATCCATTCCGATGTTTCTGGATAGCAACTGCACAAAAGCCGATCAAGAAGATCATCTTGTTGGTCCTGTTTAGTTGCTGTGCTCCCGAGCCAAGAAATTACTGATTGGACTTGGGCAGCAGATTGCTCCATCTCCCTCTTTGCCGCCGCCTGAATTGCTCGCTGCCTCCATTCTCTTGCTTCAGCAATTGCAAAAGCGTTAGCCTCACGATCAACCATATCAGTATGTTTCGCCAGGCTCTCTAAAATACACTTAAAACGTGCGTCGAATCGTCCCCACGAGGAACTGAAGAAGCATTTCCACCCTAGTCTAAGTGAGTTAAGGACATACAGGCCAGGAATGAATGCCGCTCACCACGTCTTCTGAAGAATTTATAGGCACTGTGATGGAACTCCAGTATGTCGGCATAGACAATAGCAAGAACTTGTTGAAATTCCGGATTATCACTGAAAGTGTCGCTTAAACGACCGAAGCGAGGAAGGTTTTCTGCAATTTGGCCGTATGCAGATATAAGTTTCTCGAATGCTGCCGTGAAGTCTGCGGCAAGCTGATGCTCTCATTAGTTTCAAGAGCTGCTAAGTTTGGCAGCAACAATACGGGCTGAAAATGATAAATTATAGGCTGTGAATACCCATAGTTAGATTCGACAGCTGTACTGCGCAATTTTGGGATATCAACTGTTTCTCGGTAGAACTCCATCTCCTGCGAAAACACTTTGAAAAAAATGTGTAGAGAAGCTATTTCAAATTGTCTTGTGTTGTATTTTGGATATTTTGGTGCTCACGGAATGATACCTTTCTTTTGCATGCCAATAGAATTTAGAGAGGCCTTCGTTTTCTGATTACTTGACTTATCAAAATACCACCGGTTTCTAAAGTAGTAAAAGTGCTTAACAGGACGAAACTTTAGATTACCTGCAACATCAGCTTTACTGGAGCCTGCGAATCCGTAACTATTAGAAGCCACCACTAAGAGTCGTCGGGTGTTCCGGTTTATAACTTACCCAGATCCAAGGAAGATATGGCGTTCCGTTGCAGAGTACTTCGATTACTTTCGAGTAGTGTTCGAGTCCGTCAAGAAAAGGTTGGACCCGTCGCATATTGCGAAGACACTGCCTTGCAGCAAGTTGCCGCTCAACTTCTTTTGCTGCATTTCGTACATCTTCTAGACTAGAAGACTGGAAGTTATAAGAATCCTCAACAGAGGATTTCCGTACCGTTTGCTCAAATTTGTTGAAAGCATCTTGGAACGCAAGTCGAGCTTGTGGAGCAAGGGCTTTCGGCGAGGTTGAGGCTGAGGGGCCTGAGCTCCCGGACACCAGGCACATGGCGAGATGCCTTTCCAGCAGACTTATTATCGTCTGTGAGAAAGAAATCAATGTTTCTGCTTCCGTTGTGATGGGCTGTTTCCGACAGTCTTTCTGAAGAGCGGTTCAAAGAAGTTAATTATAGAGGCGTAATGAACGAGGCGGACTCGCTTTCAGCCTTGCCAAACGATATGCATCAATACGTCTTACACTAAGCCCCCTCATGTAGTCTTTAGCCTCGCTTTGACGACTTTTCGCTTTCTCTGTGCAACCGGAGTAGCTCATAGTGTTATTGACGACAATGGGCGTTATAACCTCTCTTCGCTGACTGGAGTGCTGGAGCTATGGTATGACTTCATATACTTGTATGAGAATACAGTGTTAACTTCCTCAGGCAATCTTCTACATGCCATGGCACCTCCGCAAGCTTTCCCTTCGAGTGCACCTGATGAGACAAAATTGCAGATGAGGACGGCTAAAGATTACGCACAGCAAGAGTCAAATACTACCCTCGTACGCTCCGACGAATTTGAGCTGCATCAATCCAAACGCCGCCGGCTGGATACTCATAATGAGAGACGTGTGTGCATTACCCCAACGGAAGCAATAAAACACGAACAGTGTTATGCACTCCATGGATCGAACTACTATGATCGGCAGGCCAACACTTTGATGTCGGCCTCTGTACAAGGAGGTCTATTGGAATGGAGTACAGCAGGATATATTTCAAGGGAAACACTTCCTAACCAAAAGGACGAGGTGTATTCCTTTGAATGCCGTCAGAATGATCAGGCCTCCTTCAACTGGGGTTTGGAGATGCCTTTGGAAATTCAGTATACTGCTTCAAAATCTGCTGAGGCTTCACCAGGACTACATCTACAGCAAGATGTAACTCAGGTGTGCTCTACTAATGAGGTGTTATTTCAAAGCTTCGACTCTTCTACCGTGTCACTGTATTACTCCCAACATTACCCAACCCTCTCTAATCACGACCATGCTGCTAACCTAGCTTATCTCTCCACCGGACATCAATCCACTGGAGTACTGAGAGAATTAGCGGACTCTCCCATCAACTGTTCGATTGTAAATGATCAAGTTTGCTTTGGTATGGTGAGTTGGTGTGCCTCCATCAGTTTCCTTCCTATATACTTTTCACTTACTTCTGCCAAAAGGTTACTGGGGTGCCCGCTCGTTTTTCTTCTTGCCATCTGCAGCAGAATATTTTTAGACATCCAGTTCAGCTACTAGAAAGTGGAAAATTCTCACTGAAAGGCATACCATTTGTGGAAGGTGTCGTAGGTCCACGAGAGGCCCAAGTACTCTATGCACTTTCACAGGATAGTCAACTTGACATGCAGATCTTTCTCTCACCTTCTGATAACGGCATAAAAGAAGGAAGAAATCAACGTGCCGCAACGCTTACTATAATTGTTTATGGTCCCTTAGACCTCTTTGATGATGTGGGAGATTTCTTCCAAACGTGTAATATGTATCTACAGGACCCTGTGGGTTGTGATCGAAACGTCAGATATTGCAACCCCCATCGGCTGTCTGGCCTTGACGTAGAGGCTCCCATGACTCTTGATCTAGATTCAGCTCATCGTCATATGCACATAAGCGAGATAAGCGGGAACATTGATCTCCTTGAAGGATTAAATGCTCCCATAGATCTACCAGAAACTGAATCTCCTCCGGCATTAGTGACTTCCCTTCTTCGGTAAGTATTCTGTTTTTTGTTCGTCTAAAATGCTAACTGTGGACTCAGACATCAAAAACAAGCTCTGTATTTCATGGTTAAGAGAGAGCGTGGATGGGCTTTGGATGAATGTGGAAAGGACGTGTGGAGCGAAGTGATGAGTCCGAATGGTAAATTGTACGAATGGCTAGCCTTTCTTTCGCAATCAAGCCCTAATTATGCTAGATACATGAACAACATTACCGGAAAGACACAAATCTCAAGACCGCCACAGTTCTGTGGAGGTATACTTGCAGACCCAATGGGACTTGGGAAATCATTGAGCATGATATCACTTATCGCAAACGACTCCTCAAATACTTCTCAGGATATGTCAGAAGAACTAAAAGATATGAATTGCTACGAATCGTATCACTCTACCAGCGCTACCCTTCTCATCGTGCCACCACCTTGTGAGTAATCTTTCACCTTTGCCGCAGTTAGAGATCTAATGTTTTCAACAGTGATACCGACTTGGGAAGGTCAATTCAAAAAGTAAGAATTCGGTTAGCATCCTACAATGCCTGTACTAACAGCTTAGACACCTAAAGGAGGGCATACTTGTCATCCGTCGGCACCATGCTGGAAGACGCATTACGAAGAAGTCACAGCTCGATAATTGTAATGTCGTCATTACTACATATCAAACTACTGAGTCGGAGTGGAGGAAAGGATCGGGGTCCTTATTGTTCTCTCTGCACTGGCGTCGTATCATTCTGGATGAAGGTTTGTAGACATCATACTGTTATACCATTCCCAGGCTAAATCTCCACAGCGCATTACGTTCGAGATCGCTCAACAAATACGGCAAAGGCAGTCTACTCCCTTCACTCTTTTTCACGGTGGGCCGTCACTGGTACACCTTTGCAAAACCGCCTAACTGACCTCACAACGCTTTTTCATTTTCTGCGTGTTTGCCCGTATGATGATCCGAAAACATTCGATGCTGACATCACTCAAGTTTGGAAGTCCCGTCAAGACACACATGCTATCGAGAGACTGAAACGACTACTCCAATGCATATTGCTCCGGCGTCCAAAGAATTCCATTGAACTTCCTTCAAGAGTTGACAAGTTGTGCGCCTTGGATTTTAGCCATGAAGAACGTTCACTCTATGAAGAGTCAAGAACAAGAGCTGTGCGTGTTCTGGACAATGCATTGAGCACGCAGTCCGGATCATCCTTTCAAGCATCGTACATGAATGCTCTGCAGAGAATAAATGATCTTCGTCTAATATGCAATCTGGGAGTGTATAAACGATCCACTAGCACACACCAGATTAGCCTCGACGTTAACCGGACGAAATATGAATGGAATACTGCCGCAGCGCAAAGAATGTTCGACTCTCTTGTGACAGTTGAGAATGTCTCTTGTTTTTTATGTTCCCTGGACCTGGATGCAACCGAGGACGACGTGTTAGCTGGAGGACCCAGAAATCATTCACTCTGCACTTTTCGCGTTGCCTTCGTATTATATGCTCGAGTTGCATCCAGCGGTTTTCAGAGCTCTCAAATGCTAATATATCCCTATGTGGCCATGTACCACAGTGCCCTGTGATCCCTGTCTCGAGGGGCTCTTTTTCGAACAATTCTTCAAATGTGTTCTCACCAAGGCCATCCGAATTTGCGCAAGACCAGGAGGAACTGCCAACCAAAGTCAGGGCTCTCATTACCGGTCTGCAAAATCTACAGATGGGCGTGAAGAGGTGAGTACTACGGAAGCCGACCTTTGGACATGCGTACAAGAGAAGGCTTACTGTATTAGCGTTGTATTTTCCTATTGGAGGTCGACCCTCGATTTAATTGAGCAGGGACTTGATCAAGCTTCAATCTCTTATGTCCGATTCGACGGCAAGGTTTCTCCAGAAAATAGGCTAATTGCGTTGGACAAGTTTCGGCGCGAGCCGATGATCTCCGTCATACTTATGACCATATCATGCGCATCAGTTGGGTAAGAATACCATGCTCATTACATTATTTAAGAAACTCCTAACAAAGCGTAGTCTTGATATCACTGCAGCCTCTTGCGCCTATATCATGGAACCACAGTGGAACCCTACGGTCGAGGAGCAAGCCTTGGCTCGAATTCACCGAATGGGTCAGATGAAAGAAGTTACAACCATCCGATTTGTGATGAAGGGCTCTTTTGAAGAGGTTTTTCCACCGATTCTCCACAGCAACGATTGCTAACTATAAATAGCATGTCTTGAAGGTTCAACGTCGGAAAAGAGAACTAGAAGACCTGCTTCTTTCGCAGAAGCCCCACACAGATGCTGAAAATGATGTAAACCGGTTGGAAGTAAGATAATTCGAGCCTCTTCGATTGACGAAACGGTCTAATAACTGTGTAGTATCTCCGCTCACTTCTCAGGTGAACTAATACTTCAGCTGCATATAAAGTTCAGATAATGGCTGTGCCCAGTAATCTTTTAGACCGGGTTAATTTTGGAGCTCCATTGTGGAGCCGAGTCTGCGCTGGAAGCGGGGCATTATTAGGTGAAACCTAAGTATATAGTTATATAGCCGCAAGGTATGGAGGGGACTCGCCTGTGAGGCACGTGCGTTGCACGTGCCTAGGGAAAACCCTTCCTTACCTCGCATATAGACTCCTCCTTTTCCCTTAAGGATTCGCCTAACTATACAATATACCCTATTGTTCTATCAATTGGACTCCCTATCCACATCCTCACCTCACAATTTTGGTGAAGAAAACCGTGCATTGAGTGGGACGGTGCACTCTACTAATAAACCGAGTTTTCCTAACCAATTTTTTAATTATGGTATAATTTTATCTTCCTCCCTACCTAATAAAGTAAATTTCTAAATACATAGTTCGTTTTTAAAGATATACTCTATTTCAGAAATGGATTTAATAAAATATTAATTTAATAAGCGTGGCTTAGAATCAGGTAATTGAGGTGCCTCGCTTGGGGTGGCACGTTAAGGTGAAAGCTGGTCCTCAGGTGGTTAAGTTGAGCCCCTCCCGGCACATCCGCCCCATGTGTGCGTTTGTAGATCGGCGCCGCGGCCTCGGCGTGCAGCGGTCTTCAAATTACTTAGGACTTCCTTTAATCTTAACCTTTCCCATACTTGACATTTATTACAGTGGTTTTTCCTACGACCGTTATTCGCTACGAATAGTATTCAGTAGAAGCTACAAGGATGTCTCCGCCATCTGCAACGCACACAGATTCTAACGGATCAAGTGACAAGGAACCAATGGCGATTGCCACCGAGCATGAAGCAAAGGTCAAAATGCCAGCTTTTCCCGGACCACCGAAGTTCGATGATCCATATGAAGAGCGTGCGTATCTGAAGGGCAGACTTGCGGCTGCTTTCAGGATCTTTGGCAAATATGGCTTCGATGAGGGGGTTACGGGGCACATTACCCTCAGGGTACTACCATGATGAAAGTCACGAGACCGAATCCAAGTTACTAAGAAAGCTTTCCAGGATCCTGTAGACCCAACAACATTCTGGGTCAACCCGTTCGGCGTATCGTTCAGCCTTATCAAAGCCTCCGATCTTATTCTAGTGAACGAAAAAGGTCAGATCATCGATGGCGGCCCAGTCCGGCTACTCAACTCGGCCGCTTACATGATCCACTCTGCCATTCACCAAGCACGGCCCGATGTCATGGCTGCAGCGCATAGCCACAGCATCTACGGACGCAGTTTCTGCTCACTAGGCAGGAAGCTTGACACAATCACGCAAGACTCATGCGCCTTCCACGATGTGGGCCCCTCCTAGTCATGACTCCCACCTCATACAGTTGACATCTCGCAGGACCATGTGCTCTACGAATCTTTTAACGGCATCGTGCTCGCCGAGGAAGAAGGCAAGAACATTGCCAAAGCACTCGGCAACAAGAAAGCTGCGTTGCTGCAGAACCACGGCCTGCTGACATGCGGCGGGACTGTAGAGGAAGCTGTCTTCTGGTTCGTGAGTCTGGAGAAGTGCTGCCATGCGCAGCTGCTGGCCGATGCGGCGGCCGGGGGCTGCGGAGGAAGTACGACGAAGATTAGGGATCAGGAGGCGAGGTTTACGTATCAAACAATTGGAACGCCGAGAGCGGGATGGTTTAGTGCTAAGCCACTCTTCGATCTGATTCATAAGGAGACTGGGGGTGATTATTTGGAATAGCTAGGGAGCATTTCGAATGCGAATATTTGATTCGGCTAGCCCTGAATAGCACTTGAAAGCCAAGGGTGTTAAAGGAGTTTCGTTAGCAGCTTCTTGCCAGAACACTTTCTTAATCCTTAATCTCTACCTTTTATTAATAAGATTATGTCGTCACTTCTCTAACGCCCTGCAAAATTGATCAGTGGGATTGAAGTTCATGTCTCTTCAAGAAGTGATCATATTTATCTCTATATGTGACACCTAAATATACCCCACAACTTTAGCTCTTTGGGTACTATGCATTCCAGAACACGTTCTTTAGGGCCTTAGATTTCTCCAATATCTCTCCTTATTCCAGAGTGTTTGGAGGTCCTCTATAATTTCTCAGCTAGGATAATTCTTCCAACTTGGTTGCTTCTCGTAAAGGAAAAATAGCGTGGCAAAACCGAGAGACAGATACTTACCCGGATTCTAGGAGAGGAACAGTCAGTTGGTTAGTCCACTAATTAATGAGTGGATAAGAAATGCCTAAAGGGACAGCCCTTGCGATTTATTTGTAATTTCTTCAGTGAATAACAGATAATAAATAGTTGTTAATACACTTCATGAAAGTCGGCTTGCCTAAGTCAGCTTTCCCAAGAATCCAGTAAGTTTTTATTTTATGCTAGGCCAGTCTCTAAAATTCACTTGGGGCCTCGAGGAGAGGAAATTGACCCAGCATGCTCAGAGCCTTAGCCTAAAGTGTGGGTAGGTGCTTCAATACCATTTTTATGCCAGGTCCCCATGGATGCGAATGGAAGGTTATTTAGGACGTTTAGTTTAGAATTTCTTCTAGCTCTTTCACCTGCCTATGTGTAAGTTCCATGGACAAGGTGCTAGATTCTTAAACTCGGTTACAGATGACTAGGATTCCTGATGTAATTCAATCAACTTAATAATGCCATTCCTAATATTTTTGGGACATTGCTTCCGTTCGATGTCTAAACGGGGTTTCTTTTTAGTGATGTGTCGAAGAGTCGATAGGGCCGTTAATTGCGGACCTCTTAAAATCATGAGAGACAAAACCCCGTTATTTGTTGATGTAAGCCAAAAAGAAGAAAAGATGGGTGTTGAGGGACCCTTGCAATATTTCCGTTCTCTAACTGCGGCAATCGATCTTATCGTTCTTACAAACACTTCGAAGTCCGAACACCCCGACGGAAGTTGTTCCACTTCCTGTGATGACTGGAGACCTCAAAATTATGGAGAAGGAATGAGATCCCCCGAAATATTAATACAGGCTAGCATAAGTTGCCTCAAAGATTTTTTGGTCTTTGGAAGCGATGCCTGGACTTGGTATGGGCGAGTTTCATGTAGATAGTTGTACCGTAAATCGTCTATATTCTGTATGGATGGTAAGCTCAGCGTCTGCTGCGGTAGTTCCAAATGCTGATATGTAGACTGCCTTGTGCTGAAATCAACAAGGGGCACAACATCTTTACTAAAAGAAAGGCAGAGAGAACGTGAAGAACTGTTTTAAAGCTGAAAGGGCTCAAAGAAAACCAATTCGCTATCACATGGCCACTCTGAAGATATAGATGGAAATTTGGTCAGACCGCGGGGCCTCATTTCAGCCCCGCATTCTCTATATACCTGCCTAAAAGCCATTTGTGGATGATGAGCTGAAAAACCTGCTAGGATCAAGGGCCGCTAGTAATTGTTCTTAGCGTGGCAGAGTATTCACCTAAACTCTGGCTAAATTTCAACTAGTGATGCGGTCGAGTATGGAAAACGTGATGAAGGATTGGCAGTTGTTCATCCGCCAAGAGGATATATTACCATACATTTCAGCCGAGTTAATAGAGGGGTCACATTCACAACGCCACATCTTTTGATATAGAATTCCCACCTCGCAACACTATCGCTCAAAACCTGTTATATACTCCCTCCTGAGTTTTTGTACTCCACGAATCACCCACCATGGCGCCTAAAAAGAACGCCGGCGAAAACTCGAAGAAAGCCGCCGGGCAGGCCCGCAAGGCAGAAGCCGCAGCCCAGAAGCAAGCTGCCAAAGATGCACAAAGTGCCACTGTGGAAGATAAGGAGTGGTCTAAGGGAGCCAAGTCAAACGCCAAAGCGTAAGTCTACACTCCCTAGTCTGATATACGTTTAAAGCACTTGCCCACCACCATTCTTTATCCAACTCATAAAAGGCTAACAACGGTTCTTACTCTATAGTGAAGCCGCTGCCGCCAAAGCTGCCGAAGCAGCGCGCAAGAAAGCCGAGAAAGAAGCCCTATTAAAAGAAGAGGAAGCTTCCCTCCCAACAAAGGCCAAAGCCGGGAACGCCAAAACCGCACAAAAGAAAGCCAAAGGCATAGACTCCGCGCTCTCCTCCTTCTCAGCACCCTCTACGCTCAATGCCTCTGGCATCGACAATGCTCTCGATGCGCTTGACCTGACGCATAACACCACCGACAAGATTGATCGACATCCCGAGAGGCGGTTTAAGGCAGCGTATGCGCAGTATGAGGAGCGAAGACTAGAGGAGATGAAGGATGAGAAGGGTTTGAGGCGGCAGCAGAAGATCGACCAGATTAGGAAAGAGTTTGAAAAACATCCGGATAATCCGTTCAACCAAGTCGCCGGTAAATATAACTCAACAAGGGACGAGTTGGCGGAGATTAGAGAGCAGGAGAAGGAAAAGACGGAGAAGAGGTTGGCTAGTACGACGTAAGAGGTTTTGTTGAACGACATTGGGTGAGATGGGCGTATCCTTCTGGATTTCTGGGACATCGGGTTGGCTGGGTTTTCGACGTCATGCATATCTATTCATGAGTGATGAGTAGATGAGAACTTGACGAAGTGCTCGTCGAGCAATCAGGATGTTGGTGCCTATATTGATTTGATATAGACTGGGTGTTATTCACCCTATTTCTAATAACCCAATCGGAGGAATATTCGTTGGACTGTCTTCTAGACTTGTGAAGATGGCTTTTTTGCTTGAACATATGCCAAAGTCACTATTGAATGCTGTTCTCTGGATATACTAATATTGGAATTATGTGACAGGATTCGGGAATTTTTTTCTGCTACATCAACTGGACTCTCTGAAACTAGATGATTCGAGCCTTTGCCATACTTGACTACCGCGATAAAAATAACTTAATTCAGACTGCTAACAGACAAGCTGCTATCCCTGTATAGGAAAGTCAAAAGTCTCGGCTCCGTTAGCCTCCTACATGTCTTTTCATACGGAATTATGAATGCTTCAACTCTTACTCATTTCCGTGGTAGAATGAGTATCAAGGATTTCCCATAGACGATAAAGTTCAAGCAAGTCTGGAGACCAATTATATCAAATGGTTGCTCCACATACCGTGGCTCCGTTCGACCTTTGTTGTGTGCCGGCTGCAAGACGAAGTTTCGTTTCCCATAACTACAACAGTTAAAGAATTGAAATTTCTCTTACTACCATACTTGCTACCCCAATTTCTGTTTATCAACTTTAAGTATCCCTTTCGAGCGCAAAGGTATAATATTTCTCTGATCACTGCTTTGAACGGGATGGAGTCTACTTCTACACCTAAGGTCATCTTCCTAATGGCCGACTATGGTCACGACCCTACTGGCACATAATATTTCTCTTCTATGTCTTATCTTACGTCTTCAGCACTATCTAAAGCTAACATACTTCCCAGAAACCGCCATTCCCTACGCCGCCTTCAAATCAGCTGGCTTCTTCATCTCCTTCGCAAAACAACTGCTTGTCTGTTCATCCCGCAATCCCTCTGACCTTAGCTCAAACTGCAGAAACCGAACCCCTTCAAGGTGCAAACCAACGCACGCTAACCCTGCACAACTCCATGTCCTCCAGCGCCGAGTTCATTACGCCCTCGCCTGAACCGCCCCCTCCTTCTCTCTAGATGCGTACCAACTCGTCTTCCTCCCTGGCGGGCACGATAAGGGCGTGCAACAAGTCATCGACTCGGCCAGAATCTAGCAGCACCTGGTATCCTACTTCCCGCAGACGCGCAAAGCGGGCGGTGCGGGCAAGACCATCGCTGCCATCTGCCACGGCGTGCTGGGGCTGTCGGAGGCTAAGGGGCCCGACGGGCGGAGTGTGTTATTCGATGCGAGCATGACGGCGCTGCTGGGGGCGATGGAGCAGGGTTTTTTTTGGGTCACGAGGGCCGTGCCGGGGGATTATTATAGGACGTATGGTGCTGGGAGTGAGAGTGTTGAGGCGGCGGTGAGCGTTCCCCCCCTTGCTGCTTAGAGGACTTTTTTCCTGTTTGGTGTTGAAGTGTTTTTGGCTGATAATTTGGGGTTGGGCAGATGAGGAGAAGTTGGAGAGATTCGGAGAAGCAGTATAAGAACAGTCATTCAACGAGCCCGTAAGTTCGAGTAGTTTTGACATGAGCGGCATAGAAGAGAACGTGATGCTGACTATTAGGATAGGTTCGTCGTTTCTGATGAGACATACAATTATGTGAGCGGCAGGTTTCCGCCGGATGCACAGCTTTTGGCTAAGAAAGCCATTGAGGTCGTTAGGGGCAACTTAAAGTAGTGATGGATGAAAACTTCAATTTCAAAACTTTCGTTGCGATTAGCGTAATGAGCTGTTTCGTAATTGCTATATATCGGAGTGTGGAAGTAATGATGGGATCTGCTGTTTGTTTTAAATTCCGAAATTTACAACAAATTTTCTCAAAGTTAAATAAGAAACATCAAGTAATATCATAAAATTTGTGAGCTTGCTACATATAGTAGAATTTATATAATAGAAAAGAGAAAGGGGAAATCTCCCTAATCATGGATCATCGTTAAAGCAAATAAAACACATGCCCGAGCATCCCGATATACTCAAACACACCCGTATACAATGAAACGCATCCCACGCTCATAATGCAGAACTGATCCTCCGCCTCCTAAAGGTTCAAATACGCATACAACGCCATCCATGCGCCATGTAATCTTGAGCAACTAGTACAACGCCCGCAAACCAGCTAACTAGCCAGCGCAGGTAGCACATTAAAGATGAAGAATTAAATTAGCCATACATTACTTACCTATACACCTCTTCCTCTACCCCTCCTTCCAGCACCATGGCCTGCTTCTGAATATCCAGCTCCACTTGCAACTCTTCTCATACCAATTCCTCCTAGTGAGCTGCCCTCCCCGAATCGGTTCATGGGCACACCGCCACCCATACCCATTTCGCTATATCCCCCAACACTGCTCTGTGCGCTCATCGGAACGCCTCCCATGCCAACTTCCAGGTGCGGCGCGATAGTCCTAATATTACTCGTGATCTCCGGAATCGGTTGCTGCCAACCCGGTGGCTGGTACTGATACTCTCGTGTCTTCAATGGGCCGCAAGCGTCGCTAAGGAGTTTCTCATTCAATGGATCATCGGGTGGCGCATCTCGCATCATGATCATAAGATCTTGATCTGCGTCTTGGACTGGTAGAGGTGCTGGAGTTGGCGCGGCAGCGTTTGGCTTACTACCGATGTTGGCAGGGAGAATAACAGGGTGGGAGGTGGGAAATGGGTAGGCGCGGGAGGCGAGGGCTGCGAGGTCACCTAGGGCACCTAGGGCACTGCGGGTTGCTCCCCGAGTGGCATGGTGAGATTGAGAGATTGTGCGCGACATATCGGTCGCGGCAGGGGGGGATTCGGAATCTTGCTCCATCTCATTATTATTCGAAGGGCCTCCTTCATTGTCAGAGTTGTTATCATGGTTGACACCGTTAGCACCGTTTGTGGTAGTATCTTGGGTGGTAGGGTCGGAATTTTTCATTCTCGCGAAGAAGTGAGTTGCAGCCATAGTAGCAGTATTCATAGCCATGGCAAGCTCCTTTTCAGTGAAAAGACGGTCGACTGAGAAGGCAGGAGCCTCAAATTGAGTGTGAATAGTCTTCGCCTTGGCATCGCGGAACGGTGATCCCACCCCAAGTTCAATATTTCTTCCAACAGGTCCAGGCGACCCGTTATCATTTTCTTCAAAGGCCTTTCGCTTACGTTTATTCTCCGCTGCCGCCGCCGCGCTAACTAAATCGTCTGGATCCCCAACTCGATGCCTAGTGTGTCTTGTTTTTCGGTTGCTCTGCGCTCCTCCAGGGCTCGCGGGGTTTGCGATGCTGAATTGGTTTGGATGTAGAAGAAGAGCATTACTATCGGCAAGATCCAATTGTTCCTTTTCTCTTAACAATCTTGTCCGTCTCGCTGTAACACTTTGGGTAAGTCTTTCGCGAAGTGTGCCAGCCAGGAGCCGATGTTCCTCCTCCGCGACGTGGACTTTGTATTCATGGGTACTCTGAAGTTCGTGCTTGCTGCTTTCGTGCTTGTTCTATTTGGAGGAGTCGATTAGCTTTAGATCGGGAAAACGAACAGCCAGAGAGGTTTCGCACTCACCCAGAGCATCGTCAGGGCATAGTCTCTCTCCTCCAGAGCATCATTTACTGCCTCAACAAATCGAGAATAGTACGCTCCAACTTGCGCAATATAATCAGTTCCAGCGCTGGGTACTGCAGGCACGCTGTTCCCCATGATTGATGCAATCAATTCTGCGGCTTCCTCCCCGTTGTCATCCAAGGGCTTATTAGCGTACGGGTCTGCCTTCATGATCAAATTCATGTCGGCTTGAACCGCCGCCAACTGAGCCCTGTAGTGGCTATCCCGATTATCTGAAAAGGATGCCACCATGTCTTGTAGTTTGTCAGAGAGCATATTCCTTCGTTTGTCGCGCTTCGAAACAAGCGGTTGCGGGGAGGTTGCGGAATGGCCCAAAGGGAAGTTGTCAGGTGGCGAAGCACTTCGATTACGCGCCATGACTTCGGGAGGCTTATGGTTTAGATTCGGGATGTCGGTTTGCTGCGGGAGGCCGCAGGTGGAAGTTTGAGGAGCTTTGCGATTGTATGCGAACGTCCAGGGCTGATCGAGGGTAAGTGAGTGATTAGCAGGAGAGAGGCTCAAAGAAAAGAAAAAATATTTACATCAGGTGGGAGGTAGCTAAAGTATGACTACGTGGTATCTGGTATTTGGTGAAGGAATTTGTATGAGGATGGACAATTGCCTTTCTTTTCGCTGTCAATACTCTGAGCGCACTGCGGAAGCATGACCGCCGGCCCAGACCGCCTTGCCCGAATTAGTTAGTGAAGAGGAATCGGATAAACAATCGCCGATGTCGTCCCTCGGTCTCTCCCCATGTTCTCATTCGCTAATATATCACGCAGACAAGGCATCATATTGCATGAAAAGTCAATCTGGATTCTATTATCTGGAATACTTCAAAAGAATTTTAGCAAGACTCGAGCCCGGATGGGGCTTGTTTGATATAGGCCAAGGCAGCATCAAGCTGGCATTCACCAAAAAAGTGGGCGATTATACACATGCACCGAATACTTCGTTATCTCTATTAAGTTACCGGCGAAAAGACAAATCAAATAGAAAATGCCCTCTTAATAGCCATCACAATCCATTAGAGTCACAATCCATCTGCTGCAACAATAGAGTGTCGTAAATGAAGAGCTGACAATCTTCCCTGACCCCCAAGTCACCATGTCACCGGATCTTAGCTGTGGCTGCTTCAAACAGTTAGTCAAACCCACCCATATGCTGAAAGCTCCTTAGTACACTCACCTCTTATATCTTATCAAGCCAAACTACCCCCGCATAAGAAGAGGTTCAGCTGCGCATCGATGTCACAAGCCATAGGTTCAGCTCCTATAGGCCGCACACCATTTGGCCAAGTCACCCCAGGACAGCCAGGGCTCTCTAGATTGACAACATTTCCAGCAAAAGGGTCACCGTCGATATCTGAGAGATCGTACCAGACCTTGCTAGCATCGGGGTCCACAGTGTACGCCAGGTCCATCTGAGGGTTACCATCATAGAGACCGTTATATGACGTCAGTATTTTGATTGAAATGCCACCTGTGACGGGGTCCTCGTGGAATTGCTCATAGTAGGTGTTCTCCGGAAGCGTGACCCATGGGTTAGTGGGGATAGCTGAGCCGACAGACCAGATGTAAATGATGGATTGTGGACAGTTGTTATAGATGGTTACGCTCCCAACTGCGCTGACCATGGGTGCGAAGATCGCTAGGGCGGAGATATATGGGAAAAGCATCTTGGGTGATCAAGTGGATATGCCGCTATGAGCAGAAAGCCAGTACTGATGAACCTAGTGAGAAGATAAGGCAATGGGGAAACTTGTGATCTTATATACTGCAGTTTATAAAAGAAAACACGGCGTACTAACCCTGCAGCCGCTTTTACGGGGTGGCATTCAATGCTCCGCCCCATCTTTAGTTCGTGCTCTAACCGGTAATGTGAACTGTCATGAGATCGAAATCAAATCCAAGTGCCTGTGAGGTATTTGCGGCTTCCCGTTAGCTCCACTGGCCAAGAGTGCTATGATGACGTACATGTTGGATTATTGACAGCACATATCTCTGCCGATAGTATTAAAATCCATCGGTGATTGCTTGTGGCTCACTAGCTCCATCATTATGGTGTGATATGTTCATGAAACCCCAAATATATGAACGGTTTGATATTATCGAACCCAATAATAGTGTGAAAACTAGTCCAACGTTTCATGATTCCCATTACACAAAAGACACCCCAAACGCGGACTTCAAGGCGGTTCCCTGCGGCTATGAAATGGCAAATTTACTGTCAAGCTTGAACGCAAAAATCTTAAAAATCTTCACAGGCGCTATACCTACTTAGTAGTTGAATCTATTAGGGCCAGTTAAATTCTGATCTAAACAATGTTGCAATATTATGTATGGATGACTCACTATTTATCCTCCGTTTGGGGCAGCAAAGTCAGCACAGCATGCAGTAAAAGTCATTGGTAGATGGGCACGCTTTAGTTGGATTGCTAGAAGGGGCAACTCCGGTAGGCCAGTTAATGGCCAGACAATTGCCCGTGCCCGTAAGAACAACACTGTGTCCAGCAAGAGGATCCCCAAAAACGTCCGATATGCCGTAGTACACGGTGCCACCGGGTTGGTCGAGTGCATAAGCGAAATTTAGTTGCGAGCTATAATCATAGAGGCCATTTACGCCACGCGTGATTTTGATATAAATGCTTCTAGTTCTGGTGTCGTAACGCATTTGTTCGGCATAGTAGCCGCCATGGTGGAGGTTTGCTTAGGCTTAATGCTAGAGCCGACGGACCAGAGAAAGAGGTCGACCGGGTAGTTGTTTACGACAATGGCGTGTCCCACTGAGGGGATAGCCGTTGCGAAGGCAGAGAGCAATCTGGGACAAACGCATCTTGGGCGAACGAGTGTGGTGACTTTTAAAAACAATAGATTTGGACAGTAGATAGGGATGGAAAGATAAGACAAAGGCAAGTTATTCAAATTTATACATGCCAGAAAATACCTACACCCAGACCCAGATTATTATTAGGACTACACTTTGTCTTTCGTAACGTATTGCAATATGAGCATCAGGAGACTGGAGTCAGAATCATGGGGCTAATCTCGGGATTCTGTAGCAGCGGTGGGAATGGTTTTAATGACGTTAAGGCGTGTGCTACAAACGTAATTGTGTAGAGCTTGACACTTGGGAAAGCTGATTTTGTAATACTTGAGGAACAAATGACTCATATCGCTACCTGAATATAAAGTTGAGAAGCAATTAGTGCAAGTCCATCTCCCCTTGATGATGCATAATCTTCTTCATGGTCACCAGTCTTCGTATTCAAGTACATGTACTTAATATGCTGCCTTGTACCCGCGTTGGGGAGTCAGAAGTCCAGTAGAATCCGCGACTAGGTGAAGGTCAAGCGGAATGGAAGCGAGAAGAACAGCACTGAAATTACGACATTGACCGGTCTTGTGCTGACTTGTGCTTTGCCTAACTTTGTAGTTATGTCCTGAGTTCCTTTTTACCTGTCGACCATGCGTAGATCCCGGTTGTAGTTGGACGGTAGGTCACCTTCACTGCAGTATTGAGAGGCTGTGCAAGATAGTCGGGAGGTTGCGGCTACGTGCTGTTCTACGAAAATTTAGGGAAATACATAGAGGTGGTACAGGTGACGTTTGTCTTTCGTTCGTCGTTTAGGAGTGTTCGCATGTTGATAGGGAGCGCTGGAAGGCGGAACCTTGTTTAGCGCCTGCCGTCTGCTCCCTCACCACTCAACGCTCGGGGCTTGCGATGAAACGCTTCGAACTGCAGAGCCATGATAGAAACAGCTGAAAGAACACCATGTCTCCTTCTCCCTCCTCATCCCCCTCAATCGCACCTGTATCCCTTCCCCAAGGTTTAGGATAGATTTCCCGCTGTATATTTATCTTCTAAAACCACCTTAATCATATATCATATTTCCAACCGTGCGCCCCTCCATTACAACCTCCACAGCCTTATGCCGCCATGACTACCGCAAAGGTCATATCGTCGTCCACATCCACCGCCTCAAAGCCCGAGAAACCATGGCATCATCACTTGACAATCGACTTGTTCCTGACGGTCCTGAACCGCACGTTTCTGCACCCTTTCGTCGCCTGGATGCTGCCCCTCTCGCTGCGCGCCCAGGCAACGCCTTATACGCACACTGCGATGCAGGTTACCATCGCTTGGGCCTCGCTCCTCACCCTCATCTATATTCTCGGCTTGATTAGTGGCAGAATCGCATACGGCGCGGCGCGTGAAGTAGATCTTAGCGATGAAGTGATAGTGGTGACGGGAGGCGCAAGCGGGCTAGGAGCGCTAATCGCGGATGTGTATGGAATGCGCGGGGCGAATGTGGCGGTGGTGGATGTGCGAAATATGGAAGAGGATGAAGCAGAGGAGAAAGGGATTGTGTATTATGAGTGCGATGTAGGGGATAGAAAACAGGTTGAAGAAGTGAGGAAGAAGATTGAGGAGGATGTAAGTATCACAGCATCAAGGCACATTATCAGATGGAAATTTTGGTATGCTAATTTGGCTGTGCGTTTAGCTCGGCACTCCCACCATCCTAATCAACAATGCGGGCATTGTGAATGGAAAACCTCTCCTCGACCTGTCCCCGGAGGAGATAGAAAGGTTCGCCCTCTCCTTATGCTTTCGCCCTAACATAGCACTAATATCTGCCAGGACCTTCCGTGTAAATACTCTCTCCCATTTCCACACGCTCCAAACCTTCCTCCCGGGCATGCTTGCCTCCGACCGCGGCACAATCGTGACTATATCCAGCGTTCTTGCGCACCTAGGCGCTGCTAATCTTTCCGATTACACCGCCTCCAAAGCCGCCTTGCTCGCCTTACATTCGTCCCTCCGTGCTGAACTCGCCCGTAACCCACAGGCCCAGAATATCCGCACCATCCTTTGCACGCCAGGACAGCTCTCAACGCCTATGTTTGCCCGAGTCAAAACGCCATCGAGTTTCTTTGCACCGGTTGTCGCCCCTGTAGATGTAGCGAAGGAGATTATTAAAATGGTAGATCGAGGAGAAAGCGGAGAGATTGCTGTGCCGCTTTATGCAAGGTGGATTGGATGGCTTGGTGTGCTACCAGTGGGTGTACAAAGTATCGTTAGGGTGTGGAGTGGGGCTGACGCGGCAATGGCCAATGGAATCATGGGAAAGACGATGACTACAGAGGAAGATGAGAAAACAAGTTGATAGAGAGCACATTAAGAAGAGAGAACGGCCAATATAGATTGCAGAAGAAGTGTTTGATAAACAGGTCTAAAACCTAGAGCATATTTAGATACCAATAAACTAGTTTGAGCACTATACATTGTGCAGGAATTAGCTTTGCGTCGTGATTTTTAACTTCCTGTCATGATAACAACTGTCTGATGCTCTAATCAGCTGATTGTAAGTTCCTCTACGTGTGCTCCAGAGGCCAGAGACAGGAAGACTTGAACGCTAGAATATCTTCACTATTACTCGAGCAACAATCTCAACTTTCAAAATGGGTACAGAAGTCAAGCTCATGAAAGAATTCCCACTGACACTATTAAGGCATTACTCGTACCCCAGCCCGACCAATAATTCCCCCGAAAAGTCAGCTTCGACGTGTGACACCAACAAATCTGAGGTTGGAATCCTTGTTAGGATCATGCGCAAGGTCCTCCGAGGATAATAGTATGTTTTGGCGAAATTTATGAATAATTAAGATTTCGAGTGAAGGTAAAATTTCTGATAGAATGAGAGGCTCTGGCTGCAGGCGAGTCCGATAGCGAAATCCTAAGATACTTCGGGTTCACTCTTTTAGTAATCCTAATGGCGTTAACCTCAAAGGAGTTGATTGCATGTTCAAATAACCTGAGCCTGAAACATCCAGCCCAAGTGATTGCAATGACTGGTGAAGCAGGAGAACAGGAAGGTCTATAAAAGACCTATTGCCTACATAGCCATTCCATTCGCAACTGAATAATTTTAGAATCGTGCAGGCGTTCGTAAAATGCGCAATGGAATTAATGCTCAAGTCGCAATTTTTTCGTTTTCTAGGCAACTTCCACCCCTGTTGCCCTTGCATCGCAATGCGAACCATGTCAATCATGTCCATGTAGGTGGGTAAGAATTGAGGGATGTGACAACTAAAGCGTTGAACCAAAATCAATCAGAGTTCCTCTACTCTTCGTTGGGTTGTTTCACATGATGTTCTTCCAAACCCACAAAGACCTCGAATTACAATAAGACTTCAACCCCGTCGTGCCCCATTCACTCCCAATTCCACTCCATTTATGGCCACCAAAGGGCACATTAGGGGCGACATCAAAATGGCTGTTGACCCAAACACTCCCCGCACTTAGCTGCCGTGCAATCCTCTCGCCTCTCTTCAGGTCTTTGCACCATACCGATGCCCCTAGGCCGGTCTTACTATTGTTTGCTCGCTCGATAGCATCGTCCTCGTTCGACCATTTAAGTAGGGGAATGATAGGCCCGAATGGCTCCTCGGTAACGATCCGCGAATCTTCTGGCGGATTGTCTATGATGGCAGGGGTGATGAAGAAGCCATTCGTTGCTTCTTTAACACCACCTTCAAAAGCGGTTTTCCAGGAGCATTTACTGATCTCGGAGTACATATCTTTTACTTTCTCATATCTAAGATCCAAAGTAAGTGTCTCGATCTTATTACGGTCCACAGGGACTGAAACGTACTGCATACTATTCTGAATAGGTCCAACCGTAACATCCGGCTCAAAACCATCGCCCGTCTTGATACTCTTGGTAAATTCAACCATTGCATCACGGAATTGGTCGTAGATCTTTTCATGCACGTAATAGCGCTTCACCAACATACAGATCTGTCCGGAATTCAAAAACGCCAATGTCGCTAACTTTGGAACGATCTTCTCGATATCCACGTCCTCGCAGATAATCGCTGGATCATTGCCTCCTAGCTCAAGTGTTACCCGCTTCAACGTCTTTGCACAACTCTCCATAACCTTCTTTCCAGTGAATATTGAGCCTGTAAAGCTAATCTTATCGATGTCCGGATGCTCAGTTAGCATAGGTCCAAGGTCATCGCCTCCACTCAAGACTTGAAAGACTCCGGGTGGAAAGACCGACATGCCTATCTCGCCGAGCTTAAGATCGCAATATGGAGTAAAGGGGCTAGGTTTAATGATGAGTGTGTTCCCTGTAATGAGCGCTGGGCCAAGCTTGCCCATTCCAAGCAGAACCGGCCAATTCCATGGCACGATACCGCAGCAAACGCCCAGCGGTGGAAAAGTCTGATAGACTATCCGCTCATCGTTCTCATCGAGGACTTCATCCTTAATCTCCATAGTCGCGAATGCTCGAAGCCAGATAAGAGTCATGTCGAATTCAGTTTTGGCAAGGCTGAGAGGCTTGCCCTGTTCTTGAACGAGCAATTTCTCCATGTCTTCACGATTTGCTTCAATGGCATCCGCGAAGGCGAGGAGCAGATTCGCCCGTTCAGAGAAAGTAGTCTGAGACCAGGTTCGAAATGCATCACGAGCATGTTTTACCGCGGTGTCAACATCTTGTTGGGTTGCAACAGGGACTTCGTACAGAGATTTGCCAGTCGAGGGATTGACTGAGTGCCTAGTTGCGGCTGTAGGCACAAGCTTGTTGTTGATGATGTTGCCCGGGTATTTCTATCATAGCGTCAGCGCCACTAGTAACAGGCATTCTCTACCTCGTCATACCGTTACGTCAACTTTGACACCCATTTTTGCTTGCTAGAACTAGCTTTTGACAGTTTAATTGATGAACACTGACTCGACGGGGGAGCTGGAGATATATTAGTGATTTCCTCGACAGGTCCAACCCGATAAAAGAATTGAGCTAATCATCTACTGATTTAATCTTGGCCGCATCTAACCCCGCTTTCGTTTCTTTAACATCTAGTTTTGTAGAAGTGCAGCTTACCCTTACCACCCTTATCCTTGCACAAATCCATCACCTAGTAAGGTACCCGTAACTATCTTATCGTCCGAGCTTTTGCCTAAACTACAGAGGTACAGCGGTAAAGTAATCGCATAGCGCTAGCAAGGGCTCCCCCGGCTACCTCTCACTTTGCCTAATTAGGTAGTATCGAGCCTGGAACTCAAGACGCGTCGACATCGACCCCCTAACGTTTCTTTACTAGAGTTAATGCTCTATTATCTCTTAAAATGTCTTCCGCTCTAGATACCGTTCCACTTCCTCTTTTAGGATGCATGGGATAAAGTAGGCTCGTTTGAGTTTCAGGAGCTTATTAATAGTATGAAGGCGCGTTGTCAGGCAGTGATAGATGCAGAGGGACGTTTTACAAAGTATTAGAGTATATAGAGACTATGGGAGCTTAATTTTGGTCAATACTACCTAATTAGGTAAAGTGAGAGGTAGCCGGGGGAGCCCTTGCTAGCGCTATGCGATTACTTTACCGCTGTACCTCTGTACCATCCACTAGCCCGCCCTCAGCCAATCAGCACTCTTAAATTCTCAGCCTCACTGCAAGTTGCCCGGCTCAAAAATGCAGGTCGGAGGACTCAACCACGTGTATTTAATTGCCTAAAATGAGCACGTAGTCTAAGGAGCTCAATCGCGGCGCAATTCCCGAACACAGCTCGGCGAGAGCTAAGTTGAATTGCGCAGACGTAGCCCAAAGTGACAACTCATAGCTTTTTCGCGCAAAAGCATTTGCATAGCCTGCCTCAAACCAGGCTACCAAGCCAAAGATGAAAACAACAACGAATCTCGTAATAGTAGATATTGGTGTCAGGAATGAAACGAAAGCATTTCTGCGTTCTTTTGGTGTATTGATAGAGGAAGATCCGCCTGGTGAGGCTGCTGGACTAGCCAAGACATCGCTAGTGCTTGGCGTTTCAGTAGCAGTTGGGTGAGGATTAATAAACCGTTTTTTCTGGCAATCCACCTGCTACAACACCTACCCGAATGGGCAAGGTGCTTGACCTTACCCTTGCCACCCCCCTGCCCACCCCTTGTACGAGGCTTGCACAGTAAAATGAGGTGGCTTGCACAGTAAAATGAGGTGGCTTGCACAGTAAAATAAGGTGGCTTGCACAGTAAAATAAGGTGGCTTGCACAACTCCGCCAAGCAGGTGGATTGGTGGTTCAGTTCACCCACCAGGTAGATAAGCGGGTCGCAGCTGATCGTGGTCTCGGACACGTTAAACGTGGTCACCAATAGGGGTCGGCGAAAGCTGAGCGTGGTTACCAATAGAGCCCCCGGAAAAAGGTCGGCGGTACTATACTTTTACCCATATAGAACGCGCATTGGTAGCTATATTTAACTTAAGCGAATACATAAACCAAAATGTTAAGAGCATATGCTCCGCATACACCTAGAGACATAGATATAGATATACACATATATCTATACCTATATATATACAACCGCATTTATATATGCCTTACTATACCAATAACAAGTGAAAACTATACTAAAGTAAATAAGAGTATAGTAGGGTGGCTAAACGGTCTATAAGTTAGTATATATAATTATATGCTAGGTATATGCTAAGGATACATAGGTATACTAAAGCGTACCTAATATTAAACACAAAGACGATAGTTCTCAAGATAATATAATCAGTAGAGAGAGTATTAAAAATAAGAAGGATAGGGAGGGCAAGGAGGGTAAGAGTTAAGATAGCATATAACAGCGGTTTCTATTTCATATAGGTCTCTCTAAGGTAAGACTACATATAACACTATACATAGGCTATACATATACTAAGAATATCTAGAGTACACTCTAAAACTATAGAGCACTTATTAGCTCTAATAGTAAGCACTAAGTTATTGTCTAAAAGGCAATAGACTATATTATAATACCAAAATATCCAGTAACTAGAAAAGAAGGAATTACATACTTTATCTATAAAGCAACACCTCTGCTATCTATAGATGCAGATAAAGAAATAGTACGTAAGGTTATTAAGCAGTATATATTAAAGGTATGCAATACACATACTAGGTATATACTGTACTTATACCTCTAGTAGATTTAATTTTTGTTTTATAAAACTAGTAACCCTAAAGTTATACAACTATAACTCCTTAGAGAAAACAATAATTGGGAAAATAGAAAAGCATTTCATTAAGCGTTTAAATATAGCGGCATTAAATACTGCAAGTACGCTTACGAGGATGTCCTCCATATATGCCCTATATATAATAGGGTTAAGCTTAAATCAATTAACAACCTCTAAAAGCGTAGCAGTCGTCTATACCAAGTAGTAGAGGTTAATGAAAAGCTTAAGCAAAGTATAGAGAAGTAAGCATTATCTATATATATTAGGTAAATACTTATAATATATAGCTACTATAACGGTATTCTATAATTATGGCGGTAGTATACCTATCCTAGTACACAAGAACGTGTATATAGTAAAAGCAGACTAACAATGTTTTCTTAATATAGAGTGCGCATATGGCCAGCGTATACATAATATATGCTTATTATATACAGATAATATTCATTAGTTATTCTAGCAGCAGTAATACTAAACCATAGCACACTGCTTGGCCTTTATTATCGATAACTACTAGGGTAGATATTTAATACTTACATCTACTTGTTAAATATAGGGTTTAGAAACTTAAAAAAGAATATACCTATATTAGACATTCAACGTCAAAGCGAAAAAATTGTGGTAGGTAATGTATATACTATACATACGCTACGTATATGCTGAGCCTATTAGGGTTTAACCATCCGTAAGGCCAAGGTAGGGTAGTAAGCCAAACATATAGTACACGGTTAGATTGCTATATTCCTGTTAATATAGTATAGTATCCTTACATTTGCCTTATTACACGGAATTCTTATATATATTATCTACTATACCTAATAAAGCTACCAATTGACCTTGCTAATAATATAGTTAAAGCAATAAGGCAGGTGGAAGTCCTAAGCCTTACTATACATATGCCCCGTATATATATAGTATATGCGAATAAAACTACTTACTATAGTATAGGTCGATTTATCCTATCTCCACAGTATTATACTCTATATAAGAAGTATGGGGCGTAGACACTACGTATAGTATATAGTAGTCTTAATATTAAGGATCGAATTACTACTCTAATTTAAAAGGAAAAGATACTATAATTCCCAGAGGGGACGGTATATGTAGGTAAGTATAGGTTAGATATACGCTAAGTATATACAAAACCTAAGCTTAGTAGGTATACTACGCAAGTTCTCTATTAACCAACATAAAGAGAACACAGAGCAATGGATTTAGGCAATTTATAACTTTAATAACAAGCATTTCCTTATTATATGCTGTATATACGCGCAAGCTAAAGTATTCCAACATATAACATATATCAAAATGAACCTATCATTTAAAATGGTTTAAGGTAAAATGAATTTATTCTTAATTATAGAATAGGACAAGAATTCCAAACATATGCATGCCCTATACTATGCATATACTATGCACAGGCTAATACCTATAACAGGAATTAAGGTGTGGGTATACACATTTCTAAACTTAAAAACACGTGCTATATATATAAAGATATTTCAGCTAGTATTTAAGGTTTTAAGTAATGCTGCCCAATTATCTATACAATTTGTATATATTTATGGAACCGGACTTCGCACGGCTATAGTTAATATATATAAGAAATAAGCTAGTGGTAAGTATACGCTGCATATATACCTAGCATATACTAATAATATATAGGCTTTGGGGATTACCTATATACAATTAACCCATTCCGTAAATGGGATAAATACCTTTAGTATATGCTTATATTCTACTAAGTATATATTAAACGAAACTTTACAAAGCGCTTTCTAACCCATAAAGCAAGATATATTATAGAGCAGATATAGAAAGCGAAGACAAAGTAGAAACTAACGGAGCGTATATAAAGTATATATATACTACATCCAGAGCTTACGTCTTAGATAAATAATAAGAAGAAAATATAGATACTAGCTAGGCTTATAAAGGAAAAGTTAAAGGTCCCTTATAAGTAGTAAGCATATACACAAAAGCATACTAGAATTAATAAAAGTAGTCACTTTTAAGATAATAACTTTACCGGTTAAAACTTATGCATGCTTACTGCAGTACTACAGTAAATATATACGCTCTGTATATGCACCGTATATTCTAACATTTTAGTATAGGCTCAAACTCTATATATAAGAAATGTTCAACCTATAAGAGCTATATAAAGAGACAGGAATAGATAATATATAGAGAAATTATAGTAACTTAAAGCGGATAGCAGTACAGCTACAGAAACAAAGTATATATATATACTATAAATGCAAAGTAGATGCTAAGCTTAAGCAGCCTAGAAATAGTAGAAAGCAGCTAAGTAATAAGCTAAAAATCTTAAACTAAATCTTCCTTAAAATCCTTAGAACCTATTTAACACCCCTAAGCCTAATCTACAGTATATACCTAATGTAGAATTACCTACTATATTTAGTAGGCAGACTATATCGCAGATAAGTAGAGCAGATAATAATATTATATTAGTATCGAATACGTCACGTATATCCACAGTATATACAGCGCAGATGTTGCCCCTACTATCTCAAAGTTAAACGCCCCAGACTATGGGTAAAAGGCATAGGTCTAACCTATCTATAGAGGAGATAGAGAAGGAGGCATATACACTCTATATAGAAAATATAGAGTGACGAATTAATAAATTAAAACAGGTTAAAGATATATATAATAAAGCGAAGGAGCTAGCAGAGCTTAAGAAGTAGGCGCAGGAGCATAGTATTAGTATATAGGGCGTATATACACGGTATACACAGAGTAAGTGTTATAGAGTTCCATCACCATAAATAAAGAATTAATTAATATGGGCCTATAGCCCCACGCCCTATATTGGGTATATACCTAGCCTATCTATCCACTAAACTCCGCCTAAACTCCGACTATATATATTGCACATTGCGTATACAGTGTGCAGGCCCAGCATATGCTGGGACTTAACCAGTAATGCGGGACGAGCGGCGGGTTCCACCCATAGTAGAAGTGGCTTATATAGAGCATAAGCATAATATACGTAATAGAATAAACTAAACTTACCAAAGCTCTTACTACCACTATAGCGGCAGCCTGTTGTTTTTCTGCTCCCTATGCTAAACATTAGTAGTGTATATATAGGATATATGCAAAGCAAACCTACTGCTCTAGCGGTGTATAGACGGCGAGGGGAACTCCTCGCGGTCGTCTAGAGGGGTCGGGCCGTGCTGCGTATATGGTTAGCGTATGCTAAATATATATAGGTAAAATACTAACCTTGCGCTTTAAGCTAGTAGAGGGAGTAGTGGGGCTAACGCGCTATTTCCCTTATATTAGCATACGCCTAGCATAAGCGCGTATTAACCTATAGTTAGTAGAAGACATTAGGGGTTTGCATATACATAGGGTATACGCGTATAAGCTAGTAATATAACTAAGTAGTGGTTTTGGTAATGTATATATAGGGGATACGCCAAATTAAACTTTCCTAGTCTCCTAAATATAGAGTCGAGCGTTAGTTTCGGAATTAGGCAGTATCCCTAGTGGTAGCCATACTTATTCCTTACACACGCTACCCTTAGGCCTATAAGTGCCTTTAGGTCTAAAATTAAACTTAGGGGGAATAAGTATATAGATAAATAGATATATATATTGGGGTATAGTGCGTATATATAAAAGCAACACTAGTGCTTTTACCTCGCGATAGAATTGCCTACTAAATTAGGTGGTAAACCCCTAGTCCTAGGCACTGCATTTAATTAGCTCAGGCTAAGCGTATACGCGGCATAGGGTAGACATACGCAAAGAGTATATAGGTATCTGTATACTCCAAGATCCTGGAACCCAAGGGGCCATGACTATAGACACTATTAGCAACATATATATAATATATAGGCATAGACATATCTGGGCTTATACAGGTATCTTATATCCTACTAGCCACTAAAGAGAACAAACAGCTTTAGGGAACTATAATGCATTAGCCTCGTATATGCGCTGCATATATATAGTATATACTTCTTACCTGCGACCAGCTCTCCAACTGATATATTATTAGTGGTCGGGTTGGTCACTATATATAGTAAGCATATGCCGAGCTGCTATAACAACATAGTAGTATATATAAGCACCGCTGTGCTTATTGCGGACATGCCAGCGATACTATAGCTATATTAGTAGAGCCATAGGCGCTGCGCATATATAAAACGTACACTTGGCTAAGCGGTAAAGACATAGCCGCACATCTACGTACTATTAACTGTAATATCATACCTAAACTTTGGCTTAGCATATGCTACGCATAGGGTGTGGATAAGTAATATATACCATAGTATTAACTAAGGAGAGCATGGAGGCGGCGTTAGGTAGGTCTAATATACGCTTAGTATATACCTACGCAGCACATAGAGCCGTATATACTCACGTTATCTTAGACCGAAATAGTTAGGGCTACATACAGTTAGCATATACACCAGATATACGGCTCTATATATACTCACATCTTCCTCTAGTAAGAGCTGCTGCAGCGCGCGCTATAGTTATTGTAAGCATATACCGTATATATACAATCCTATAACTAACCAGGAGTCACCCAACTGGGATTAGGATTTAGAATTGGACCTATAAGGCTTTATAAGTATGGTGTATACATATGCTCTGTATATACTTACCATGGTAATGGCCAAAGGCAGAAGGGTTGGCGGTAGAGGCTACCTACAGGTTATTAAAGTCTGCGATTATCAGATTGCTTATAGTGAGCATATACGCGGTATATACGATAGTTAAATTGGTAATAGAAATTCGCCTTATTCTTTCTGTTAGCATATGTAAGACCTATACCTATATTATACTATACATACTCGTGGCATACGCTGTAATGTTATAGAGAAGAAGTTATAGTGCGACTATTATTATGGATATGCTACGCGTGTGCACGGGCCATGTTTTAATGACTAACTACCATTACCTTATATAGCCATTGTTTAGCGCATATATGCGGTATATACACTACCATAAACTAAGATATTTATAATTTAAGGATAAACGGCTTTGCATTTTCTATTTTATTTAAATTGCATATACATTGCATATACGTAGGCTCAGCGTGGTCTTAAGCTAATTGTGGTTATAAAGCTAGTTTGCAAGTTCTAACCACGTTAAACTTTCTAACCACGCCAAGTCTTTTCCATGACTACGCCAAGCTGTAAGCCCCTAACTTTTTTTCACCTAATCGCGCCCACCTGTTCGTCGCCTAAAAAACCCACCTGGAATGAACAGGTTGATATTTCCAGGTCGATCAAATATCCAACAGGTAGGAGCTGCTTTGTTTACCTTACCTATTCGATTTCTACCTGTTAAGTCGTCTTAGCAGCTGAAATTAATATTCCACCTAGCCTGTTTAACGTCCTTGCGCTTCCCGCGATTATATAGCCAAAAGTAGTATAGACTGCGCGAATTTACCCACCTGGGCCATTAAACAGGTGGAATCCCACCTATACCCTCTATTTAAAAGAGGGGGGTCCTATATATCTACCTAGGCGACCTAGGCAACCTATTTAATTAATCCAACCTTAATTATAATATTTTTTTAAAGGATTACGTAATTCTCACTAACCTTAAGTATAAAGCCTTATATATCCAAAGCAGTATACGCAGGCCTCTATACGCTACTGGCGCTGTTCCATATGCTTATTAAAGGTGTGAAAAACCTTTCTATATCAAATAGCAAGCACTAGCAGATATTTAATCCTCTGCGCGGTAAGGCAACAATAGTAGAGCTATTATACGGTCCTCCCAAGGCGATTAAAACGCTTACCTATATGGACCAAAGGACGTTCAAATTGCTGCTTAATTGGCTGGTTAATAAATACAAATTACGCCCGCAGGAATATATATCGGCGGAGCAGAAGCTAATAATATTTATAGCACTATATAGGGGGGGGCTAAGTATAAGGATGGTTGGGTAGGAGTTTTAACATTTAACTTATATAATTAGCCTATAGGTAGTTAATATTTAAAGTTATAAATAACTAGAACTTACCTATATAAGCGTTTTTTATAAAGTTTTTAATACTCTATATAAGCTGTATAAAGATATTGTTAAACTACCGCCTAGTTATATACCCGAACGGATCAAATCTAATAACAAAATGTGGCCTTTTTTTGGTGACTGTATAGGCGCGCTTAACAGCTCGCATATGCCTATTTTGGTGCCAGTAGCTAAGCAATCGGCATGGCGAAATAGGAAGGGCTAGATATCGCAGAACGTACTTACAGCGTGCGATTTTAATATAAACTTCGTATATATTTTACCCGGGTGGGAAGGCTCTGCATATAACAGCTAGGTGTTTAGTTTTACAAAGAATTAAGGCTTCCATACACTACTAGAAAAATACTATTTAGCAGACGCTAGATACGCAGCTAATAATCCTTTAGTCCTAGTACTATATTAAAAGGTTAGATATTATTTAAAAGAGCAGGCTAGCGTAAGGTAGAGGCTAAAGAATAAATATAAACTATTTAACCTACGCTATACGTCCTTAAGGAATATTATTAAGCGTATATTTGGTGTACTTAAAGCGCGCTTTTTAATATTTAATAAAGGCCGCAGAGGCTATACCTAGAAGATATAGGTAAAGATTATATAGGCGTTAATGGTGGGTTATAACTTTCTAAACTAGAATAGCTGTAATCTATATAAGGACAAGTCTAGTTATAAAAGTAAGGACGATTTAGATACTAACAACTATATAGTTTCTTATAATATTAATAAGTAAGTAATAGGTGTTACGGACGCTTTAAGTACGATATTATAATTACTTGGGGAGGAGTCGCAGGAAGCTAGTTGGTTAATATAAGTATAGTCTAGGATGGATCTAGTGGAACCATATAACAAGGAATGGTAAGCGAGTTATATAATATTATACGCAGTATACGGAGTATACGCAGTATACGCCCGCGTATAATACGTATAACACGTACCTTACGTATAAGAGAGGATTTCTTAGGAGTATAGTTGTGTATTTAAAGAACCTTAGTCCCTACCATAGATAGTTCTCTCCTTGTAGTAAATCTTAGAATATAATTAGAGTTAATCTGTTGGGCAACCACTCTACCAGTTATTATTATATTGTTGATTTGTTTTTACCTATATACCTAGCCTAATAATAGGACCTACTATAGTTCCTACTATAAGGTTCCGTTATACATTTACTACTAAGGTTATAGTATTAAACAAGATCGAACAACATGCCACCTAAAGCACCAGTTATAACGATGTTAATAGCAGCCACAACCTTAGGACTAGGAGATACCAGTATAGCAGACACGGATTCTTAAGTGGTTATACAAGGTTAGTTATAGGAAATAGTTAATTACTTATAAGATAATAATAGGATACTTAAAGAACGTATTAATGGAATTAAAGCAGCGAAAATTAAACTACCTTTAATCAAACGGTTCTTAGGAGAAAAGTTAAAGCTTAAGGGATTTCTTATGTAGATGCACTTTAAGGTTATATAGGAAGGAGCGAAGTTAGCAATATTATTAGATTAAGTAGCCTATGCAGGATTGTTCCTAACAGGGAGGGTACTTAAGTGGTTTAAACTATATCTTACGGAGATATAGGTTAATGGCATAATAACTACTAACTAGGACGTATGGTATATATTTACTAGTTAGAATGGGTTCGCGGAATAACTAATATAGATATTTAGAGATCTAGAGGCCACAACCATAGCAGAACAAAAGCTTTAGAACTTAGTATAACGTACTTTAGTAATTAAGTATATAACGCAGTTTCAAACACTAGCTATATAGGTTAAGTGGAATAATAGGGCGCTTATAGCACAGTATAAATAAGGACTTAAGGCTAAAGTTTAGGACGTAATCATCCTAATAGAAGATGCGGATACTTTAAGGGAGTTAATAAACTAGTTAATAAAGATTAATAATATGATCTATTAAAGGGAACAAGCTAAGAAAGGGCAAGACAGAGTTTTATAGTTGTATAAGACGCAGAGTACGCAATAACAGATATAGAGTTAGAAACTATAGAATGGCGCAGAGCTAATAGACTTAAGCGGTACTAAAGAAACCTAAAGATGGGAAAAGAAACTATAGAAACCTAGAGGTTAAGGATTAAGTAATTAAAGGACCTAGGAGTAGAGGCCAAACTAGGGATCTTAGTAGCAGAAGATATTTAGGCGGACTCCATAATAAGAAAAATGGTTTAAAGATAGGGCTTGCATAAATTGCGGAAAACAAGGTTATTTCGCCAGAGACTATAGAGGTGGTTAAAGTAATTATATAGTAAAGGGAACCAGGCCAGCAGACGGCACGTATATATAGAGGGATAATAGTGCACTGCGAGGAATAAAAGAATGTTTAATTAACAGTTTTGCGTTTTGTTATAACAACGCATACCAAATTTATAAGGATGCTAAGTATGGCGCAAGCTATTAGCTATAGGAGCTATTATTATCTAAGTTTAGAGAAACTAATAAACCAGCTTATAGATTAGACATTAAAGACAATAAATTTAATATAGGCGAAGCATTTACCAATAAAGAGGCAATAAAGGCAGCTTACTAGGAGCATGCAGACCTTAGAGAAGTTAAAACAGAAGCAGAAACTAAGACCATTATAGAATAGGGTTTAGTAACGGATGTTATAACACCATTAGATATAATTTCTATTGCTTTATAAGACGATAGGAGTAATGTTTAGAAGAAACTAAGTAAGTAGACAACTGCTAGTGCTAGCTTATTACTTAATAAAGGCAAACGGCCACAGGCTTAAGATTCTTAAAACGAGATAAGATACACCTAAGGACCCATAACAGACGAAAACCAATAGGAAAGGGCAGCTACTTAGTTTATAGACAAACAAATAAGTATAGGACACAAGTTTGAGAACTACAAGTTTGGGGAACAAATAAGAACGTTAACAATCCTAGGTAAACATAGTGTTTAGCCTAAAGATTAAACAGTCAATACTAGGATTAAAAAGTAAAACAACTACAAAGATCTAGCTGCAAGACGCAAAAAATAAGAAACTATAGATAAGTTCAGGATGAGAATCATCACATAGCAAGAGCAAAAGCTAGACAAAAGGTTAGCAATACTAGGTTATATAAGGGATAGAGCACCCGTATAAAGAGTTACTAATAGGCTAAGTGTAGGGACACCTAGGGTAAAGTAGTTAGACAAACTGGAATAAAAAGAGGACTTACGTCAGGAAAAAATTTACCAGCATTTTTGCAGCATTTGGCAGCATTTCGCGGCCAAATGCGCATTTCGCGCATTGCAACGTGTAGCGTATGGTATTAACTAAGAGGCGGCATACTGCCGCATTTAATAGAAACCAATAACACAATACAGCTAATTGCGCATTTTGCACTTAATGCGCATTTTATACTTAATGCGCATTTTATAATTATTGCGCATATTATACTTAATGCGCAATTAATATATAATGCCCTTCTTGCACATTTTATATATCTTACTCACTTTAAGCAATAGATAGGCGTTGCTCTTCCCATATAGTTGTTATTAAATAAATTATATTATTTTAGATAATTTAATATAATATAGCGACGGTTCTCTTCTACCTACCTGCCTACTTGCCTGCCTGCCTGCCTGCCTGCCTGCCTGCCTGCCTGCCTGCCTGCCTGCCTACCTGTCTGTCTGTCTGTCTGTCTGCTGTGCCTACCCGTCTATGCCTACCTGTCTGTGCCTACCTGTCTGTGCCTACATGTCTATGCCTACCTGTCTGTGTTACCTTGATTCAATCGATCGATTGAATCGTTTATAGTGTTCGCTGGCTGGTCGTTCGAACGGGTTGTCGTCTGGCTCTAGCAGCGGTCGTCTGGCTCTGGCGACGGTCGTCTAGCTCTGGCGACAGTCGTCTAGCTCTGGCGACGGTCGTCTAGCTCTGGTAACGGTCATCTGGCTCTGACGACGGTTATCTGGGTACAGGAGTACAGGAGGTAAGGCAGGATATATGTACACGTACGCATAGGGTCAGTGCTCAGGGGTCAGGTCTATGCTTGTGTCATAACAACGCCGAGTCATAACAACGCGTCAGGTCAGTGCCGTGACAGTGCAGACCTTCGTGCAGACCTTCGTGCAGACCTTCGTGCAGAGTCTCGTGCAGAGCCTCGTGCAGAGCCTCGTGCAGAGCCTCGTGTAGAGCCTTGTACAAAGCTTCGTGTAGAGCTTCGTGCAGAGCTTCGTGCAGAGCTTCGTGTAGGGCTTCGTGTAGAGCTTCG